>Ga0272442_10000044_pt1:2500-120000 | contig 189139 bp, 189 predicted proteins | sample SSMForm2O_FD_200262 | JGI IMG/M metagenome (GOLD analysis project Ga0272442, IMG submission 200262) | Marine sediment archaeal communities from Little Sippewissett salt marsh, Falmouth, MA, United States - SSM-Form-2O | ecosystem: Environmental > Aquatic > Marine > Wetlands >...
GAAAAGTGCTATCGTGCTTCGGATCGCAGCCGATCTGGAGCACCTTGGCCCCCTTGAGCGCGAGCGCTGCCGAAATGTTCGCGCTGGTCGTGCTCTTGCCGATCCCGCCTTTTCCGTAAACGGCCAATACTAAACTCATGGTATGATAGAGGTCAATTGGTTTATCAATTTATAGAGCTGTTCTGTCGGAAATCACGATCCCACATTCAGGAGGGGTTCACCCCGACGGACATTCAAAACTCTTACATTCATGTTGCCCCGGCTTTCAAGCCGGGGACCAGATTTCGATTAAAACTCTATCCCGAACGCTGTCGGGCTGAGCGATCACCCGCCGAGATGCTCCTTTGCCTTCCGAAACACATCCGCCGTAATGAGCGGCTCGTTGATCTCGCGGGCGAAGTTCTCGGTGTTCTTGCGCACCTTCTTGCGCACGAAAAACGGAACCTTGCCGAGCATCTTCTCTGCCTCGGCTGTCCAACTCAGTTCGCCGGTTGCCGTTGCAGTCGCTACCGCCGCTTCCGACGGAGCCTCCGCAGACGATGCTGACGCGACCGTGCCATTGCCAGACATCGCCGGTTCGGTAAAGGCTTCCGGTTCCTCCTCCTCGTATTCGAGACCGGCGTCGCCGAAGAAGTCGATCAGATGCTTCTCCAGGCCGAGCTTGGCCGAGGTGTAAACCCGGTCGGCCATCACATCCGCACCATCGAAGCCGAAGAAGGGGTAGTAGCCGAGCAGGTGGTTTTCAATATGGGTCGGCGTCGAAATGACCATGCAGGGCACATCGAGCTTGCGGCAACTGTGGCGCTCCATCTGGGTGCCGCAGACCAGCTCCGGCATCTCCTCCTCGATGAAGGCCGAAACCTCCTGGAACTTGTCGGTAACCATCAGCTCGCCCGGCAGGTAACCTTCGAGCTGCTCGCGCACCCAGTCCGCCTGCTTCGGCAGGTAGGTGCCCGCACCGATGATCTTCATGCCGAGTTCGTCCTTGAGGAATTTGGTCACGCCGACAACCTGCGTCGCGTCGCCAAACACGAACGCGCGCTTGTTGCTGAAGCTCTCCATGTCCGCCGTGCGTGCGAACCACGGCACGCCGCTCGGAGCGCTCTGGCCGTCGAGCGAAAAGTCCCGCATCTCCGGCATCTCGATCGGAGCCATTCCTTTTTCAGCGCCGATTTTGTTCACCTCGGCAATAATCGCCCTGAGCCAGCGCAGCGTGGCGTTGACGCCCAGCGGCGCTTCGGTGATCGAGGGCATTCCGAACTTCTCCTTGAGGTATCTGGCAGCCTGGCAGCCAAGCTCACGGAACGGCGCGATGTTGACCCATGCAGCGGGCAGCTTTTTCAGATCGTCGATGCCTGCGCCCCACGGAGCCACCACGTTCACCTCGATGCCGAGCGTCTTGAGCATCCGGCGGAGGCTGGTGAGGTTCGAGCGGAGGTGGAAGCCGAGAGAGGTGAAGCCGAGCAGGTTGACCGAAGGCTTTTCAGTCTTCGGCTGTTCGGCGGCAAAGCGCTTCACGAGTTCGGTGAAGAGTCCTTCGGCGGCCTCGTTTTCGGCCACGCGGAACGGGTTGACCGCATAGACCATGATCTTGTTTTCGTCAATGCCGGAGGCGCGAGCCATCTGGCCCAAATCCTCCTGAAGCAGCGCCGTGCTGCAACTCGGAGCCACCACGATCAGTTCGGGATTGTAGTGCTTGGCGACCTGCTCGACCGTGCCGGGCAGACGCGAGGTGCCGCGCGCCAGATCCTGGCCGCGAACAACGCTGATGGAAAGCTTCGGGAACTCGGGCGTCCTTTCGAGCATGGTGTAGGTCGCCGTGATGTAGTCGTCACCCTGCGGGGCATGATAAACGGTATGGACCCCTTTCATGCTGTTGGTCACCCGGCTTACGCCGTGCAGCGCGGTCCCTTCATAGAGCCAGAAAGCTAAACGCATGTTGGTTCGTTGGTTTTCGTCTTGAAAGTTACTGAGCGCTGGGCATCACCCCTTCGAGCCACACCGATTCGTCGAACTCAGGCAGGCTCTCGCGGCGCAGGAGCGGAGAGACGAACAGGTTCGCCAGGGTGAACACGCCCGACCAGCTGTGGATCGACATGAGCGTGAACTCCATGCTCCACTTCACGACGAATCCGTTGCCGACGAACGGGTTGGCCGTCATGAGCGAGGTGACAATCATGTCTGGCCTCGTCGCCTTGATCTCTTCGAGCTGGCGATGGAAGTTGGGCTGCTCGACCACCTTGACGCCTTCGAGCGCTTCGAGTTCGCGAGCGTGGAATTTCTTGTTGATGTAGGCGCTGCTGCACTCGACAACCTCCGCGCCGGCGTTCTTGAGGAAGCGGGCCAGCGGCAGCTCCATCATGGTGTCGGCGGTGAGGAAAATCTTCTTGCCCTTCAGCAGATCGGTCTGCGGCTTGATCTTCTCCCACGCTGCTTCGGCGCGGTCGGAGAGATCGACCTTGATGTCGAACATCGCCGCGAGGTCTTCCCAGAAAGTCTTGGTGCCGTCGGGGCCGAACGGGAAGAGCGAGGTGAGCACTTTCGCGCCGCGCTCACGGCTCAGGCGGGAGCAGACGCGCGACAGATAGGGCTGGATCGGCGCAAGCACCGTGTCGGGGCCGATGGCCGGAAGCTTGTCGAAGCGGCTCTCGGGCAGGAAGCCAGCCACCGGAATGCCGAGCTGTTCGGCTTCGGTGCGCAAGTCATCCGCCGTGATGTCGTTGACCGAGCCGACGAACACCACCTTCTTCTCACCGGCGGGAGCTTCGGGGCAGAAGGGCACGAGTGCCTGAAGCACCGAGTCCTCGGCCTGCGTGAAGTTGAAAACGAGACCGCTGGCAGGCACGAAGAGCACCGGAGTCTTGTCGGTGCTGAGGTGGTGGGCAAGTCCCTTGAAATCGACCTTCATCACCTCGGGAGTGCAGGACGAAAGCAGGAAGATCACCGACGGATTGTGGTCACGCTTGATCTCCTCGATCACCGCTTCGAGCTGAGGCTCGGCTCGGGAAAGATCAGCCTCCTCGATGAGCGCCACGCCGAATCGCGGCTTGGCGAAGATCATCATGCCGAGGGCATTCTGGAGAAAGTGCGCGCAGGTATGGGTACCGAGAATAAGGAAAAAGCTGTCCTTGATCTTCTGGTAGAGCCAGCCGACGCAGGCCAGTCCGCAGAAGCTGTGGGTGACGTTATCCTCTTTGAGAATCTGGCAATCGCTTGAAACCGGCATCATGGCAGTATGACTTTATAAGATGGTGCTGGCTGCTCCGAAGTGGCTCCGGGCGCTCAACCCTTGATAATTGAGAACTCGAAGATAAAAATAATTTTCATTTATCCGGCGCGGCTTTGCGGGCTTCGACCGAAGCGACCTTGTCACCGATGGCAACTTGCTTGTCGCGCCGGTCGTCGATCTTGATGACGGTGTAGACTCGCGCTACCTCTGCGCCGAAGCAGTGCTCGTGCAGCTTTCGGCCAATCTCGAACAATTCATCCGCCGAGCCTTCGACGATCGTGCCCATGTCGTTCAGCCTGAACGAAAGGCCGCTCTCTTCGAGCAGCCTTTCAAGCCCGGCAACCCAGGCGCTCAGTCCGCTGCCACCAGCGCCGAGAGGAATTACTGTGATTTCGAGGAGGGCCATAGAACAGCAGGAATGCGATTGGGCTAAAGCCCTTATTTATTATACCTTACTTGCGCACCCCGGACTAAAGTCCGGGGCAATTGCTTAAGAGATTTAATGGCCGAAGTTAATAAGCCAGCGGACATTCAGTTTTACATTCTCTTCTATTGCCCCGGCGCTCCCATATTCAGCCGGGGTTCAACCCGGCGGACATTCGATCTTACATTCTCTTCTGTTGCCCCGGCGATCTTACATTCAGGAGGGGTTTACCCCGACGGACATTCAGCCCCTCTTACATTTCAATTGCCCCGGCTTTCAAGCCGGGGACACGGAGCAAAAAAATCCAGGGCTTCAGCCCAACCTCTTATTTAAAGACCGTCTCGTCGCGACCGGGGCCGACAGAGATAAAGGTTACCGGCACGCCAGTCGCCTCTTCGAGGAAGCTGACGTAGGCCTGCGCATTGGGATGCATCTCAGCGAAGCTCTTCGCATTGGCGTTCGAAGCCATCCACCCTTTCAGGCTCTTGTAAACCGGCTGCACGCGGCAGAGAGTCTGGTGCTCGGTCGGGAAGTCGAAAATCTCCTTGCCGTCGAGCATGTAGGAGGTGCACACCTTGATCTCCTCGAAAGTGTCGAGCACGTCGAGCTTGGTCAGCGCCAGCTCGGTCACGCCGCTGATGGTGAGCGAGTAGCGCAGCGCCACCAGGTCGAGCCAGCCGCAACGGCGCTTGCGCCCGGTGGTTGCGCCGAACTCGTGGCCGATCTCGCCCAGCTTTTCGCCGGTCTCGTCCTCCAGCTCGGTCGGGAAATCGCCGTTGCCGACGCGGGTCATGTAGGCCTTGCAGACGCCGATGACCTTGCCGATGTGGTTCGGCGCGACGCCGGAGCCGGTGCACGCGCCGCCGGAGGTCGGGTTGGAGGAGGTCACGAACGGGTAGGTGCCATGATCCACATCGAGCAGGCAGCCCTGCGCGCCTTCGAGCAGGACGGTCTTGCCCGCCTTGATCTGGCGGTTCAGGTAGAGCTGCGTGTTGGTCACGTAGGGATCGATCACCTTGTCGAACGCCTCGTACTCGCCGATGATCGCGTCGACGTCGATCTCTTCCTTTTCGTAAACCTTGCAGATCAGCTTGTTCTTGGCCTCGATGTTGTCGCGCAGCTTCTCTTCGAGCACTTTCGGATTGAGCAGATCGACCACCCTGATGCCGTGGCGGGCGAACTTGTCCTCGTAGCTGGGACCGATGCCGCGGCCGGTCGTGCCGATCTTCTGATCACCGGAGAGGCAGGACTCGCTCAGCGAATCGAGCCGCTTGTGGTACGGCATGATGAGGTGCGCGTTATGGCTGATGAACAGACGGCCTTTCACGTCGTAGCCCAGCTCTTCGACCTTCTGGATCTCCTCCATCAGCGCGTTCGGATCGATCACCACGCCGTTGCCGATCACGCAGATGCAATCCTTGTTGAAGATGCCCGAGGGGATGAGGTGCAGCACCACGGTTTTACCGTCGAAACAGATGGTGTGGCCTGCGTTCGCGCCGCCCTGGTACCGGGCCACGATGTCATATTGATCCGAGAGGTAATCGACCAGCTTGCCCTTGCCCTCGTCGCCGAACTGCGTGCCGACCAGGACAGTTGCAGACGCCGCCGGCCTGCTGAATGTTCGTTCTTCCACGTCGCTTGCTTTTACTGAGAAAAAAGATCGAGGCGCTCCAGAAGCTTATCCCGGCCAGCGCCCGACAAAGACGAGTAATTTACAATAAATCTGGCATTCGCTGCACAACTTTCAATCGTGCGCCGCGCCTTGGACTTTTCTGCCTGTTTGAGCTTGTCCCACTTGGTGAGCACGATGCCGAACGGACGACCGCAATAGTCGAGAAACTCCATCATCTCCCGATCGGAGTCCATCCCCGGATGCCGCGCATCGACAAGCAAAACCACAAGGGCGATTTCGTCCCGCTTGACCACATAGTCCGTCAGCAGCTTCCCCCAGCTCTCTCGCTCGCCGTGCCCGACCTTGGCATACCCATACCCCGGCAGATCGACGAAGTAGATGTTGTCATTGATGAGGAAATAGTTGATGAGCCGTGTCTTCCCCGGCGTCGAGCTGGTCTTGGCCAGCCCCTTGCGGGCGCAAAGGGAATTCAGCAGCGAAGACTTTCCCACATTCGACCGCCCCACAAACACGATCTCTGGCCTGCCGTCGGAGGGAAGCCCGTTCAAGCTCGAATAACTACAGAAAAAATCAGCGCTGGTGATGTTCATGAACTCGGGTGAAAAGTGAGGCTTATGGGCGAATTCCGGGCGGAATGCCCTGTGACTCATGCTGGTTGCCAAAGGTGTGAAGCTAAAAAATAGCGGGGGGAAATCCCAAAGGATTGAACTTAGAGCTGCCTCGTAGCACCTCTACCTAAACAATTTCACTTACCGTGTAAATGATCGCGATCTTCTTTTTTTAAGAGGGCTTAACTGACTGACAGATAATCTTTTTCTTTCGTCGCGTCCTCGATGACCTTCAGTCCGCAAAAGACCTCCGAGTCGCCCACACGTTTCGGCCCGACCACCTTGTTCCTGAAGCGCTCCCTAATCCTCTTCATCAGTTCAGGATGAACCGTAACCGACGACGGATTTTTGACAGTACGAAATCCAACAAAAACAGCGGCCAGTGTCTCTTCTATGAAATAGTCGCCGCCAACCTCATACTTTTTTCCCATGAAACTCCCTGTTTGCATTTCCTGAATATACCCTTCACGGGCTAATCATCCTCGCTCTATCGTCGTCATCGCATCGAACGCGCGCCTGGCGGCGGCGGTGCAAGGGTCGGATGTTCGGGGTGAAAACGTGAGGCGGGTGTTGCGGCGGATTAAACTGCAAAGCTAAAAAAGCTTGCCATAAAATCCCAAAAGGCTGAAGTAGTCATGAATTCAGGCGTGGCATCCGTTTGAGCGACAGAGACGCACCGATCAGAAGACGTAAATGCTCTTAACTTGCAGCAGTGATTGAATCGGCACAGCAACAATAAAGAGTCAAGGCATTCAATCCGGGAAAATTTTGAGCAACGGAACAGTGCCTCCGAGAAATATCATGTGCCGTGCCTTTCCGTTACTGGCAATCATAACGGTGGCTCATCGACAACGATATCAACACCGAAAAGATAATCGTTCGTGACGCTGAAGTTTTTTTCCGATACAGCAGAACGTCCATTGCTTTTCTCTGTGAGAACACGAACACGGTAGTTGCCGGAACGCAGCCCGTCAACACGGTAGTAACCGAATTGGTCAGTGCAGGTCTGTTTGACAGTGTTGCCGTTGGAGTCAGCAATCAAAAGAGTTGCAGCGGCTAGAGCACGGCCCGATGCGGTGACAACCTTTCCAGCCACGCCATACTCAGCGTAAACAGGAATGGTGACCTCGGTAACAGCGCCGCTTTGCACTTCAACCTTGATGTTTTGCCTTTTGACGGCAAGTTCAACCGGCAGGTTTTCAGGATCGATGGAAACAGTATAGATGCCCGGTCTGAGATTGCCGACAAAAAAGCTGCCTCCAATTTGCCGTTGCCTCACCCTCCTGCCATTGATAAGAATCGCCACGTCGTTGATTGAGGATTGCGGTATCTCTGAATCAGTCATAATTTTGAGTGATCCGGCCATGCCGCCACGGGTATGACTGATTGCCGAGCGATTGATCGGGTAGAACCGTTTTCCTGAACGTCCGAGATCCCATGTCAGAGAGAGGCTGATGTAACGATTATCCTGGCCATTGAACAAGGAAAGGTCGTCTTCGACAGAAAGACCACTTGCATTATACATGTTATGACTGTATGTCAGGATAAAATTCAGTCCCGCATTCACATATTTACTCCATGAACCGGTAAATCCGAATCGGCCGTTGCTGTATGATGTGCCCACACGGACACAATTGTTTCGGTGTTCGTCGGAATACCAGTTAAGATAGGCGCTTGATGCATGTGTGTTGGTCTGGCGCGCAAAGGAGTGGATAAACTGAAAGGTATTACTCTTTGCAAGATCATGATTGATATCGGCTGTTATCACGTTTTCTTCATAACGCAAGCGTACATCCGTATCCAATCGTGGTCTCAGGAATGCTTCGTACCGGTACTCGCCGTCGTCACCAAAAGGCATTGCCGATATTCTGGTTCGCGAAGAGAGGTTCAGCGTGCCGCCAGGCAGAAGATACTTACTGGTCAGGGAATCCCCCTCTTTCTCGTAATTTCCGTACAGCAAGGCATTGAGCCAGGAAAACGGTCGGGTCTGGAGCCGCATGGCATGAGATATATGTTGCTCTCTCGTATCGTTTCCAAAGCCATTGCCGTACCAGCGGGATCGATGGGAAAAGCGCCAGGTTTTCCCATACCCGTACAGTGCGGCATCCATGCCGAAACGGTTGTTTGAGTATGCGCCATAGACTGCGGTGTTCCACCGTGAACCGATCGACATGACTGGGCCAAAAAGCAGATCGAGGGTTCCGGATTGCGGGTTTTGCTGCAATGCGCTTTCGATGGTTATCCTTTCGTTCAGGCCGTAAAGCATATGGCCAAAGCCGGCCCAGGTCGATGAAATATTCTCGTCAGCAAGAATATTGCCGGAGCGTCCAACAGCCCCGTGAAACAGCAACTCTCCACCTGCAAGGCTGCGGTTGACAACCGACTGGGTATAGTCGATAATGCGGACAGGTTTTTCCAGGAGAGAGTGTGCATAGAGATACACCTCGGTAATCCTCAGATCGCTGCTCATCCTGACATTTCTGAAAACGAATTGCCCATCGAGCGAAATCCTTTGCCGCGCGACAACGTTGCCGTCGAAGCGCAGTTCGGCGATGCCGGCAGGAGGGCCTATCCCGTCAATGGTGCGCCGCTGGGTGCGGTCGATATTCAGCAGCACATCGGTGTCGCTATACCGCTCGTTATCGATGTTCGGCAAAATGCTCCGGTTATTCCACGCAACCTGGATGCCGGTATAGTCAAGATTATTCAGCAGGCTGTAAAGCTGGCTGGTGCCGGTACCGACCCTGAAAGCGGTTTTGCTGTTGAGAGTAGTCCAGTGGTATCTGGAAAGAGACATTGAACGGTTCGGATCGCCTTTTCCCATAATATCCCAGATACCGCCACCGATCCGTCCCCCGGCTTCAAGTTCGAGATCACGGTCTGTTCTTGCCTGACCGAAAGAGTGCGAGAAATCACCTTCGAAATGCAGGAATGACAGTGAACTTCCTGGCGCAGGAATATCCGGCGTAACAAGAGCCTTTTTTGGCTGTTTCAATGAAGAAAGCAGCCGCCAGGGAACAAGGAACTTGATGGCATACAGCGAACGGTTGAAAAGCACATGAATCCGAAAAACATCTTTAATAGTTGAAAAAGAGAGGCACTCTACCCCTTCAAAAGAGCGCAGGCTGCCGGGTTCGAACACGATCGTGCCGAGGGTGGTCTTGTAGGTTGTCGCCGGCTGATTGCGATCCGGCTCGGCAAGCCGGGCGTGCTCGAGAAACAGTGAAAGCGGTATCCAGATATCGTTCTCGTTGCGATAGCAGAGATAAGTGCCGATGGACTCTTCGCCGAAGAACAGCTCGACCAGCAGCGGCTCTTCTTCCGTGCCATCCGGAGAGGGCGTGCTTGCCGATGCAAGCGGCTGGCCGCAAACAACAGCCAGACACACGGATACAACAGCCAGGAACAGTCGTCTTCTGAACCGTGTGCTTTGGGGAGACATAAACGTTCGGCTGCTTATCGTGTTAGCCTGAAGCTGTATGACCGGGAAGTTCCGGCGAGCGTGCTTTGTACCGCAATAATATACGATCCGCTTTTTTCAATACGCGGCAAAGCTGTTGTTATGGTTCGTCTCGTTCCGGGCAGCACTGGAAAGCGGTTGAGTTGCCCGCCTGCCACATAGCCCTCCGGCGGTTTGCCGTTTTTTTTGATTTGCGGAAATGTTTTTCCAGCGTTGTCGAGTCCCGGAAAGGCATCTGCCTGCCAGATGGCGAATGTTCCTCCGAACCGGATATGAGCGTTGCCGGTGTTTGAAATATCAGCGGAGAGTCTCTTGTTGCCATCCAGCTTGAAGGAATGCAGCACACCCTGTTTTCTCACCGGATCGGCAGTTGCATACACGCCGACGCCGATGCGGAAGAGCACCTGAAGTGTTGCCGTAGCTGTCGAGTCTTCCGGTTTTTTTTCTTCGGTAAAGTAAATGATCGCGCGATGTTCTCCGGGATCGGGCTTCACCCTTGGCCGGATGGAAAACCTGATAACCTGGCTTTTTTTCGGGGGTACGGTAAAGGTGAGCGGGTTGATGATGAGCCACTGGTCGAGCGACTGGGAATCGGGAGGAAGCAGCTTGATCTTGTTGTTTTCGTCGATGGTCCAGTTGTGCGCGTCTACCCGAACGGTGATCGGCTTTTCCTTGAAATTGTAAAGGCGAATCGATTCGTTGACCGGTTTTGAGCCGATGTGCAATTCCTCAAAAACATTCGGCGCAACGCCGACCTGCCCCGGCGGCAGTTTTTCTTCTGCAAAAAGGACGCGAGCAAGAAGAAGGCAGAAGAAGAGAATGGAGGAAATCTTGACGTATTTCATCACAAATAGGTTAACGTTGTGCGAAGTATTCCTCCGTATCTACCCGAACGGCGGGCGTTGGAAATATCAAACTCAAGACGTGCCGTTCCCGTGAAACGCCATCGGTTATTGTTGCTTATGTCTTCCATATCCGTATCGATGACGGTTGATTCCAGCCACGATCCCGAGTCTGATTGATGAGTCAGTCTTCCGGAGGCACCGAATTGATCCTCTACAGTAAAAGTGACAGAAATCGATGGCGGGTTCGGGTGCTCGCTTTTTCGCCAGACAAAACGCCAGAGCCACGCCCTGTTTGATTGAGTATTATTTGTCCACCGGGTAAAGGTTAACTGGTTATATACCTGTTCGAGATCGCCGGATTCAAAACCCGATTCGCTCACCGTGCCGTCCCAGCTTACCTCGGGTGAAAAGGAACCTTCATCGGCTGACTGGCCACTGCTGCCGCTTGAAAAAATTTCTCCCGGCTCCATGTCGTCAAATGTGATGTTATTTCTGAACGTGATTTTAGGAGCCCCCTCACAGATTGACGGGGCGGCAACAAGAACCGCGCAGAGCAACGTAATAAAAGTGGCTCTATAAGCAAAGAGGCTCACTCCGGTGAACCTCTTTGTAAGTGCAGTGATCATGTCAACCATTTCATAGGCGGAAAGAACCGTCTGCTTATCAGATATTATACGGCTGTAGCAGTAATGGTGTATTGTCCTCCAGAATAGGTGGCGGATTCAACCGCATTTTGAAGATCAAATGTCAGATTGACATTACCAACGGTTGCGGTAGATTTCTTGATACCGTTAAGAGGTGCAGCCGTGATAGTCGCACCGACATGCCCGTCATTATCGTCAACCTGCGGATTTGACATGGTAATGTAGGCTGACGATCCCGTCGCTTCGGAATCCAGCCGTGCGTCGTCCAACTTAATTGCAACGGTTGCAGTCCCATCGCTTGAAAAGCCGCGGATTGCCCATACGTTAGGGATATTAACAGTAATGGGATTGCCGTCGAGCTCTGTTACTGCATTACTAAGATTACTTGATGCGCCGTTTGCGAGTTCAAGTGTGCCCTCGCTGGGTGTCCCATCCCATGCAACGGTCCATGATGTTGTTGCTTCATTAATACCCTCTGTTATCTCCGTAGTGAAGTTGAGCGTAATGCCGGATATGTAATGCAGAATAATAATGTCTGGCAACGTTACCGAGACAGATGTGGATCCTGATGTTTGTGCGGCGTTTGCGTTGTTGCCGAGTGGGAAAGCAAGCGCCGCGGTGAGCACGAGTACGCTGAGAATTTTCTTGTGTGCCATGATTGTCAGGGGTTTTGCTACAGTTAAAAAACCATCTCACTTGCTAAATTTATATTACTTATGCCTAAATTAAAAAATGATTTAAGCGATTTGTTACAAAAAAGTCCTCGACCGAAAATGTTAACATCATATTTTACAATGGTTAATAGGCAAATCGCCTCACAAGATGACAGAACGCGATAGGTGGAGTGTCTCATGGATGAACACACAAGATTTCAACAGAAAATCAGTGCGATTCATCCAACCCATAAACAATTGACTGGCAGAACCGGTTTGGCTTTCTATGCGGCTTATCTGGAACACATTGAGTGCTACCGGTTCTTGAGCGGATGTCCGGCATGATCGACCCGCCTCACTCGCTCAAGCACCTCTTCAGCCAGATAAATGTCTTCAAGATCATCGAGATGCTCCATGATGGCCTCACGAACATACCAAGTCTTGGTTCGACCAGTTCTTTTGGCAAGGTTATCCAACCGTTGGCTGACACTCTTCGGAATACGAATTCCGATCATCTGATCCGCCTTTTCCTTTTCTTTTCCATAGCTCTTTCGTATTACATGTTAATCAATGCAATACATATTAAACAAAAACAAACCAAACCCAAACGCATAGGGCAAACAAATCCAACCGTACTGCCTTAAATGCAAATACGCGAACGCAACTTCGCGGCATCGGAACAAGGCCATGATGAAGAGCGAAGTCGCAAGTATAGCTTCACTTTTCGAAACGGAGGCAATGCAAGCCATTACGCGAGAACCACTGCCCCGGCTTTTGCGCCGGGGCAGTGGTTCTCGAAAAACGTTATTTGTAGCTGAAATTCTTCTTCGCCGCCTGCGTCCGCAGGTTTTCGAGAATCACCGTTCCGAGGCTCTTTGAGTCGGCGATTTCCTGCTCTTTCTGCTGAACGTAGGCATCGCGCTTTTTGCTGAGAACCGAGATCTGCGATTTCAGGTTTTCGCGTTCCTCTTTTTTCTGCTGCACATACCTGCCAATCTCCTTATCAGACTTGCCTTTCAGTTCATCGGGAAGATTCTCTTTCTTGAGCTAACGATAAACCTCTCTCCGATGCCCGACCCGAACGACAAGTACCGAAACGGTCTCATCACGGATTTCGCAAATCACCCGATAATCTCCGATGCGATACCGCCAGAGTCCGGCATGATCGCCTCGCAAAGTTTTGCCCGATGAGCGGGGGTCGATGGCAACGCGCTCTTTCAGAAATTTGAGAATCCTTTTTGCCGCAGATTTATCCAGTTTGGACAACTCCTTTTCCGCCGAAGCGGCAAACTCAATCGTCCAGACCAAGACGACGCTCCACTTCATCTATTTCAGACACAGCCTCTTCTCCACGCCTCACGCGCTCAAGCACCTCTTCAGCCAGATAAATGTCTTCAAGATCATCGAGATGCTCCATGATGGCCTCGCGAACATACCAGGTCTTGGTTCGACCAGTTCTTTTGGCAAGGTTATCCAGCCGTTGGCCGACACTCTTCGGAATACGAATTCCGATCATCTGATCCGCCTTTTCCTTTTCCATAGCTCTTTCGTATTACATGTTAATCAATGCAATACATGTTAAACAAAAACAAACCAAACCCAAACGCATAGGGCAAATAAATCCAACCGTACTGCCTTAAATGCAAATACGCGAACGCAACTTCGCGCCATAGGAACAACGCCATGATGAAGAGCGAGGTCGCAAGCATGGCGTCACTTTTCGAAACGGGGGCAATGCAAGGCATTACACGAGCACCGCTGTCCCGGCTTCTGCGCCAGAGCAGCGGTTCCCGAAAAACGTTATTTATAGCTGAAATTCTTCTTCGCTGCCTGCGTACGCAGGTTTTCGAGAATCACTGTGCCGAGGCTCTTTGAATCGGCGCTCTCCTGCTCTTTCGCCTGAACGTAGGCATCCCGCTTTTTGCTGAGTGCCGAGATCTGCGATTTCAGGTTTTCGCGCTCCTCTTTTTTCTGCTGCACATACCTGCCGATCTCTTTATCGGATTTGCCTTTCAGTTCATCAGGAAGGCTCTCTTTCTTCAGCCCCTCGACCGTCACCTTCTTGTTGTCAATGGCATCGACAAGATCCCAGCCGGAAGCCTTGTAGAGCGACGAACCTTTCGAAGCCGCCCGTTCAGCCGCAACCGGTGCCGATACTGCCGCGGCGTTCCGGTCCTGCATGGACTGCCGAGCCTTCAGCTCTTTACCTTGTGCGCCGTAAGGAACGTAGGTGTCGTTGATTCTGCTGTTGAGCCTCATGAGGTCGTCATCGTAGGGAGTGACGATGCCCCTTGTAGAGCGGTCGCTGTCGATGGAGAAGTAACTGCCGCCGCCAAGCGTGGCGCCTCGTTTCCAGAGCCCCTGAACACCGGCATAATAGTCGCCGCAATAGATCGTGTTGACCGCCACATCGCGCTCGGCTGCCCAGCGGCATGCGGCTTCATAACTGACATCACCCTGGTCGAAAGGCTCATTGCCGGCGATATAAATCAGTTTCAGGCCATCGTGAGAAGTGTTCCACCTCAACTGGTTCAGGCTGCTGCCGATCACATGGCCGCAATACTCCGAACCGCCGTTGGTTGTCAGCGAAAAAAGCGCTTCGGAGAGCCGGTCGAGATCCTCGGTGAACGGCACAACCTGACGAATGTACCCCGTTCGGGGAGAGAGGCCATTGTTACCGTACTCGTACAGCGCAACCTGCAACCGGATCGGCTCGCCCCTTTTGCGCATTCTCGACACCTCGTTCACAATGCGCCAGAGCTGGCTCTTTGCCTGGTTGATCAGGCCATCCATGCTATTGCTGGTATCGAGCAGGAGAGCAAGCTGCACGAGCTTGTAGTCCGACGGGCACTGTCCCTTGATGGGCCTCAGGTTGTCATACTCCTGCGCATACTTCGCGAATGTCTTTTTCAGCGATTGGTCGCGAAGTGGCTGCACTTCGGAACGTCCGGCTTCGGTTACGGTCTTGGCTTCGAGGATGGCGTTGCCGGGAAGCACCGTGGTCGCCAGCAGCAGTGAGATCAGTTGTTTTTTCATCGGGGAATCTTGGTATAGAGTTGGAAAAAGCCACTACTCTTTTTGACGATGGTATGAATGACCTCTTGTGCACCAATGCAAAAAAGCAGGAACTTTCTGGCGACTCAGCGTTTTCAGCCTCCGCCAATGCCGCCATAGCGGATTCCGGCCAGCGCGGTCATCTCCTGCTTCCAGCTTACCAGATCGGAGACGGTGAAGCGATCGAGGTGATTGTGGCCGCAGGCTCTCGCCATAACCTGCATCATGGTGACCGAGTTGCGCAGGAAGCGGTAAACCCGTTGTGCGGCGTGCTCGATCTTGAGGCGCTGGCGAAGTTCGGGGTTTTGCGTCGCGACGCCGACAGGGCAGTGGTTGTTGTGGCAGGCGCGCATTCCGAGGCATCCCGCGGCCTGAATCGCCGCGTTGCCGAGAGCGACGGCATCGGCTCCGAGGGCGAGCGCTTTGATGAAGTCGGACTCGGTGCGCAAACCGCCGGTGATGACGAGGCTGATATGGTTGGCGGCGCTCTTGTCGAGGTGCCGCCGCGCCCGCGCAAGAGCCGGAATGGTCGGAACGGAGATGTTGTTTTTCAGCAGGTTCGGCGACGCACCGGTTCCGCCGCCGCGCCCGTCGAGGATGACGTAGTCCGCACCCGCTTCGATGGCGAAGTCAAGATCGGCCTCGATGTGCTGCGCCGAGAGCTTGAAGCCGATGGGAATGCCGCCGGTCGCTTTCCGGATGCGTTCGGCTCGTTCGGCGAACTCTTCCGGCGTGCGCAGGTTGCGGAAGTGAGACGGAGCATGGGCGTCGCGGTGCGGTTCGAGGCCGCGAACCCGGGCGATCTCTTCGGTGACTTTGTCGGCGGGCAGCAATCCGCCCACGCCGGTTTTGGCGGCCTGCCCGGCCTTGAAGTGGAACGCCTGGCAGCGCTTGACCTGCTCGATGTCGAAGCCGAACTCAGCCGGGGCAAGTTCGTAGAAGTAACGGGAGTTCTCGGCCCGCTCCGCTTCGAGCATTCCGCCTTCGCCGGAGCAGATACCGGTTCCGGCCATTTCCGCACCTCGTGCAAGGGCGATCTTGACTTCGCGGCTGAGCGCGCCGTAACTCATGTCTGTGACGAGCAGGGGAATTTCAAGGTGGAGCGGTCTTTTGGCGCGAGGCCCGATGACCACATCGGTTCCCACATGAGCATCGTCGTCGAGCGGTTGGACGGCGAGCTGGGCGGTCAGAATCTGGATGTCGTCCCATTTCGGCAGCTGGTCGCCCGGCACGCCCATCGCCGAAACCGCGCCCTGCGACGAAAAGCTGGCAGGATCGGTTTCGGCAAGCTGATGAATGTGACTGTTGTGAGGCTCTTCCGGGCCGCCGTGGATGTCGGCGTAGAGGCCCTGATACGCCTCGCGATCAAAGGGCTGGGGATGCTGGAGCGCCCACTCCGCGACCTCGTTTTCATCAACCAGCACCGCATCGGCTTCCCGGTCGATCCATGCCCGGAACCGGGGCAACGCCTCGTCGTTGTTGTACTCGCTCACGCCGGTATCGAGGCGATAGTCCCAGTGGTGCAGACCGCAGATGAGGTTGTCGCCTTGTACGAAACCGTCGGCCATGAGCCCGCCGCGATGCAAGCAACGGCCATAGAGCACCGAGACCTCGTCTCCGCGTCGGATCACGACCAGATCGACTTCGCCGACCAGCGCATAGACTGGTTTTCTCTCCTTGAGTTCGCTCCATGTGGCGACCTTGACCTGCTTCGGGGATACGCTGTGATTCATTTCTACTCCGTCTGGTTATGTGATCAGCCGCCCTGCTGCTGTCGGAAAGCGAGCGCGATTCTTTTTACTGCCTTTTGTGGAGATACCTGAACGTAATTTCTTTCCACCGTTCAGACCTGATAATATTGAGCAGGTGCCGGTTCAGCGCCTCCCTTTGCTTGCTGCCCGGCGGCAGCGCGATGGCATAATATTCGGGACGAAACTCGCGATCGACGATCCTAATCCCATGAACTTCCCCCGATGTCAGCAGATAGCGCATAATCGGTTCGTCAAACACGACCGCGTCGATCTGCTCCTTTTCGAGAGCGTGAAGCGCCTCGGCAATGGCGGGATATGAGCGGTACTTTATGGCAGCGGTTTCGAGGTAACTGCTGCTACTCGACGCCTGTACCGTGCCTACCCGTTTTCCGTAGAGGTCATCGATCTCTTCGATGTCGCTTTCGAGACTGCCGACAGTGAGCACGGTCGTCATGGCCGCCGTGAAGCCGGAGATGACCACCAGGCCGGTGAACATCCAGACCAGCGCAATCAGCCGTCCGCCCAGTGTGGCAGGAGCTTTGTCACCATACCCGACGGTGGTCATGGTAACGGCAGCCCACCAGAACCCGGATCCAATCCCCTGCGCGGGAGTGCCGCCGAAGTGCTCGGGATTCTTCTTCCGCTCGAAAAGCCAGACCAGCACGCCCGAAAGCAGAAGCAGCATGGAGAGGGCGGCGAGCACCCGCAGAAAGGCTGGAGAAAAAAGACGTCCGATGATCGGCAGCCAGCCCGACTCCTTTTCCCGCACGGCGATGGCCAGACCCGAGTGAAAATAGGGGTAGCAAAAATCGAGCAGACGCTCGCGTTCAGCGGTCATGGTGATCGCGGCGGCAGCAGCATCGACCTCACCACGCTCGACCGCTTTGAGCATTTCGGTGAGCGGCATCTCCCTGATAATCAGCTCGCGCTCCTCCTCTTCTGCAAGCGCCCGCATCAGCTCGATGGAGATGCCCTCCCACTCCCCCTGCTCATTTTTCATGGCAAACGGCGGCGACGGTTTCGTAGCCACCACAAGTTCGCGTTCAGCGGCAATGGCTGTTGATGAGCTGGCCGGCACACACAGGAGAAGCACAACGAACAGGCTAATGATCGCGTGCAAAAACGATGAGCGCCAGCGGTCGGCTGATCCGGAACAAGAGAGGTTGAAAAATGAGGTGGTATGATACACGGTTTGCATGTCCTCCTTCTGCCGATAGGGCGGTGATCGAGTCTGCAATCACCGCCGTCCTGAAGCAGCCGGACTATGCCGACTGGATGAGATGAACGTCCTGCTGGGGAAAGGGAATGGAGAGACCGTTGGCGTCCATCGATTCCTTGAACTGCTTGGTGAGGTCGAACTTGACGCCCCAGTAGTCTCCGGAGGTGACCCAAACGCGAACCGTGATGTTGACCGAGCTGTCGGCAAGCTCGCTGACCACGACCTGCGGAGCGGGCTCGGCATGAATGCGCTTCTCACCGCCGATAACGCTGTTGATAACTGAAAAAGCTTTGTCGATATCGTCACCATAAGAAATGCCGAGCAGAAAATCGACGCGCCGGGTCTCATGATGCGAATAGTTGACGATCGAGCCGCTCCAGACCTCGCTGTTGGGCAGGATGATCTGTACGTTGTCCGGCGTGGCAAGTTCCGTGGTGAACAGCGAAACGTTCTTGACCGTGCCCGCCTTGCCGGCAACTTCGACATACTGGCCGGTGCGGAACGGCCTGAAGAAAATCAGCATAACTCCGGCAGCGATGTTGGAAAGCGTGCCCTGCAAAGCCAGGCCGATGGCAAGACCGGCAGAAGCCAGCACGGCGAGAAGGCTTGCGGTCTGAACGCCAATCTGGTTGAGCACGGTGATCACCGTAACGGCGATGATACTGTAGCGCGCAAGGCTTCCGAAGAAGTGCACCAGCATCTCGTCGAGCCCCTCCTTCCGTTTCAGCACCGCGACAAGGCGATTGCTCAGGGAGGTCGAAAGTTTCAGGCCAACCTCAAGAATGACAAGCCCGACCAGCAACTTGATTCCAAAGGCTGATACAGACTGCACGAGAGCATCGAGATTCACTTCATTCATGACCAAGAAGAGATTAAGTGGAAAATATCCGGCGCATCCGGAGCTTATAGAAGTCTAAAGTAACAAAGCCAGATTCACTGAACAAAAGATAGACATTCACCGTCCATAGCAGGTTGAAACCAGCAACAGCTCCACACATCAGGAAAGTCTTCCCTCTCACTATTCGCCTTTAGAGCGGGGACTGGCCTACCGCGCATCAGCAATCATGGAGATGGCGAAGAAATGCCCGACTAAAAACTCTCACCCAAGGTCATCGCAGACGCTCTTCCAAACGAAAGCGAGCCATAGCCGCCTTTTTTACAGCCTCAAAGATGGTGCAAACTCTCACACTAAACCACAAAGTGAAAAAAACACATGTAACAATTGTATATTCCTGCGAAATATAGCTTATTCCTGTGCGTCATGGTAACCAAGTAACCTGACAAGATACCAGACCCCCGGTCTAGTCATAACTCACCTATAAAACACTTGATAAATAGCTCGACTTATGCCCATACGTAAAAACCTCGGAGAAACCTATACTCCCCTATATTTTCTGGCAGCGCTCGGTAACGGAGGCCTAGCCGTCACTTTTTTCATGTTCATCATGTTCATGCTGCCCCACAAAGGCACTCCGATACCGGTGTTTGAAAACATCGTTACCGGTCTGCAAGGGGCACTGTGGCAACAAGCTTTGATCATTTTCAGTCTTACCGGCATCATCTGGTTCGCCCTCCAGCACATCCGCCTGCTGATCTGGAACATCGGCGAGTACCTCAAATTCAAGAAAACCCCCGCCTATGAGCAGCTCAAGGCAGGCAATGCCGAAGTACAGCTCATGGCCATGCCGCTGACCTACGGTATGAGCGTCAATGTCATGTTCATTCTCGGCGGCGTCTTTGTGCCCGGCTTGTGGTCGGTGGTCGAATACCTGTTTCCGTTCGCGCTGGCAGCGTTCCTCGTGGTCGGCCTCTACGCTGGCTATATTTTCCTGGTGTTCTTCTCGCGTGTGATCGCTCACGGTAACTTCGATTGCGAGCGCAACAACAGCCTGAGCCAGATGCTTTCGATTTTCACCTTTTCGATGGTCGCCGTAGGCATGTCCGCCGCCGGAGCAATGAGCCACAGCCAGACAGTCTCGGCTATCGGCATCATCATGTCCGTCTTTTTCCTTGCTATCGCCGTAACGCTGGGCATCATCAAGATCGTGCTCGGCTTCCGCTCGATGCTGGCCAACGGCATCAATTATGAAGCCTCCGTCTCGCTCTGGATCGTCATCCCGATCCTGACGCTGATCGGCATCGCCATCTTCCGCATCTCGATGGGCCTCGTCCATAACTTCCATATCGCAATCAACCCCTGGTTCCACATGATTGTCCTCACCATGTTCCTGTCTATCCAGATCATGTTCGGGCTGCTGGGATACAGCGTCATGAAACAGCTTGGTTATTTCAGGGAGTTCATTTCGGGTGAGAACAAAAGCGTCGTGACCTACGCGGCAATCTGCCCCGGAGTGGCCTTTGTCGTCCTCGGCAACTTCTTTGTCAACAATGGTCTGGTCAAGAATGGAGTGATCGACAAGTTCTCGATCGCCTACTTCGTGCTTTACATCCCGCTGATTCTGGTTCAGATCCAGACAATCCTCGTCATGCTCAAGCTCAACAAAAAGCTTCTCAAGGAAGCATGAATAAAGCCTGAGCGAGCTTGCTTCTCACGCTCTTTACCCCTTGCGCGAGAAGCAAGCTCTCCCCTCGGCTGGGTGAGCTACGTGAACGAAAGTGAACGGCTCAACCATCTCTCCGGTTCGTGCAAACTGTGTTCCGAGTATGATACTGTCGTTGAATTCGGCTAACGACGACTCCTGCCAAAAGTATCATGTACAGATTTGACTTCACCTTTTTCCCACTCCCGGCTGACAGTGCGCCTTGTGGCCACTCACTACAATAAGGGCCGTCGGCACATCTGACATGGCCTGGTAGTATAAAAGTTGCCGCTCCTATTGGCCATATACCTTGCCTTACCAAAGCAAAAGTGTAACTTTCAACACATTTCCCGAACCCCCTCTCCGGGGTTTGTTAACCCAATCATCGCAATCCGGATGACCTCTCTGCATATCTACAACTCGCTGACGCGCTCCAAGGAACCTTTTGAACCCATCCAGCCCGGCTTGGCCACGATCTACGTCTGCGGCCCGACCGTGTACGGCCACGCGCATCTCGGCCACGCCAAGAGCTATGTGTCGTTCGACGTCGTGGTGCGCTGGCTGCGCCACGTGGGCCAGCAGCAGGGCTACAAGGTGCGATACGTGCAGAACATCACCGACGTGGGTCATCTGACCGACGACGCCGACGAGGGGGAGGACAAGATCCAGAAGCAGGCGCGTCAGGAGCACGTCGAACCGATGGAGGTGGCGCAATTCTACACCCGCAGCTTTTACGAGGACATGGACAGGCTCGGCGTCGATCGCCCGAACATCGCGCCGACCGCGACCGGCCACATTCCGGAGCAGATCGCGCTGGTGGAACGGCTCATCGAAACCGGCCACGCTTACGAGTCCAACGGCAACGTCTATTTCGACGTCAACTCCTTCGAGGGCTACGGCAAGCTTTCCGGCCGCACAGACCAGGAGGCGTTGCAGTCGGGCGGTCGCGTCGCGGAGCGCTCGGACAAGCGCAATCCGTCGGACTTCGCGCTCTGGAAAAAGGCCGAGCCGGGCCACATCATGAAGTGGCAATCGCCGTGGGGCGAGGGCTACCCCGGCTGGCATCTGGAGTGCTCCGCAATGGCGATGAAGTACCTCGGCGACACCATCGACATCCACGGCGGCGGCATGGAGAACAAGTTCCCGCACCACGACTGCGAAATCGCCCAGGCCGAAGCGCTCACTGGCAAGCCCTTCGTCCGCTACTGGATGCACAACAACATGGTGACGGTCGATGGCGTCAAGATGGGCAAGTCGCTCAAAAACTTCGTGAACCTGAAGGAGCTGTTCAACACCTTCGATCCGCTGGTGATCCGCTTCTTCATTTTGCAATCGCACTACCGCTCCCCGCTCGACTTCTCCGAAGCGGCCATCAAAGCCTCGCAGTCGGGATTCGAGAAATTGCAAGAGACGTACAAGCGGCTGCTGGAGTCGGCGGACGGCAAGGGACAGCTCGACGTGGCGGCGTTCGAGCAGAAAATCTCCGACGCGCTGAACGACGACTTCAACACCCCGGTCGCCATCGCCGTGCTCTTCGAGTTCATCAAAGCGCTTAACGGCGCGCTCGACAAAGGCGGGCTTGACGCTGCATCGAAAGCCGCCGCGCTGGCGCTTTTCGATACTTTTGCTGGCGAGGTCCTCGGCATCCTCAAAAGCCGCGACAAACTGTTGGCCGGAGAAAGCGGAGAAAGCGCACAAACCCTCGACGAAGTCATGGCGGTGCTGCTCGAACTCCGTAAAGAGGCGCGAGCGAACAAGGATTTCGCCACCAGCGACAAAATCCGCGACCTGCTCCTCCAGCGAGGCATCGAAGTCAAGGACACCAAAGAGGGCGCCACCTGGTCAAAGAAAAAAGCCTGAACGAAAAAAGCCGGAGAACTCAACCTCCGGCTTTTTCATGTCTTCTCCACTTTGTCAATTTGCCGCCTACAAAAATCCTTGCAATCCCTCCTCTCGCCTCATCACCTCAACAGCTTTGACAACATCCCCCGACTGCCCTTTCCGGCAGATCAGCAGGGCATCGGGCGTATCAACCACGATGATGTCATCGACGCCGATGGTTACCACCGCCTTGCCGTGAGGCTTGCGGACGAAAACCTGGTTCGAGTCGATCATGATCGCCTCACTGCCATCCATATCACGCCCTTCGAGGCCAAGGCCCACCTTGATCACCTCATCCCAGCATCCCAGATCGGTCCACCCGAAATCACCGGCCAGCATGTAGACCTTTTCGGCCTTTTCCATGATACCGTAGGCGATTGAAACCGGGTGAATCCAGCTGTAGACATCCTCGATAACCGACTCCTGACGCTCGGTGCCGATGAAGGCGTGGACGTTCTGCATGTCTTCGTACAGGTCGGGCAACGAGCGGCGGTACTCCCGGTTGATGTCATCAACGTGCCAGATCAAGACCCCGCTGTTCCACCAGAAGTCACGACTCTGGAGAAACTGCTCTGCGGTGGCGATATCTGGCTTTTCAGCAAAGGTTTTCACCCTGAACTGGGGAATGTCGTCATCGGCATCAGTCTCGTCCTCCATCAGGACCGACGCCTCAACCTGGATGTAGCCGTAGCGCGTCTCGGGCCGGTCTGGCTTGATGCCGATAGTAATCAGCCCCTGTTTTTCACGCGCCATGCACACCCCCTTTTCGACGGTCTCCAGAAAGCGCCCCTCATCATGCACAAGATGATCGGCCGGAAGCACAACGGTGACAGCATCGGGATCGCGTTTTCTGATGAAGGTTGTGGCCAGTGCGACACAGGTAGCCGTATCCCTGATGGTGGGTTCGATGATGATATTGTCGATATCGAAGTCGGGAAGGGAGTCGAGAATCAGCCGCCAGTGCTGCTTTCCGGTGATGATAAGGATATTCTCCTTCCTGACGACATGCGAGATCCGCTCGACCGTTTTGCGGATCATGGTACCGCCATCGAAAAAGTGGAGGAACTGCTTGGGATGACGCTTGCGTGAAAGCGGCCAGAGCTTACTGCCGATGCCCCCGGCCATGATCACAGCATAGACATGGCCGCATAAATGCTTTGCCTTACTCATACTTTTTCATCTCCGCCTTCAAGCCTGTGGCACAAGTCCGCCGACTACAGCCAGCACCATCACGCCTGAAAGGCCATTGACACAATACGCCCCTTATTCATCAACAATGTACAACAATTTTGAAGCATGTGCCTGTCCACACCATCTCAGCTTCACCTGACCTTTGCCATTAGCGGCAAAATCGCTTTCTTTTGTGATGTAGTCTTTTTTCATCGTAGCAGAACAATCCGTCATGCAGAACAACCGGCAACTTTTGGAAGGGCTATGCCGTGAACACAGCATTCCCGCTAATGATAACGCCCTGAACTTGCTGGTGCGCTACACAGAACTGCTTGAGGAGTGGAACCACAAAGTAAACCTCATCAGCCGCAAAGAGGATGCGCCGGTTATCGTCAAGCATGTCTTTCACTCGCTGCTCATCAGTCGAATTCATGACTTCAAGCCGAGAGAAAAAGTGCTCGATCTGGGTACCGGTGGAGGGTTACCCGGTATTCCGCTAGGCATTCTCTTTCCCGAAACTTCATTTTTGCTGGTGGACTCGACCGGCAAGAAAATCGCGGCCTGCAAGGCGATGATCAAGGAGCTCGGTCTGAAAAATGTGATGGCGGTCCATTCGAGGGTGGAAGAGCTGAGAGGAGTGATTTTCGACACAGTGCTCAGCCGACAGGTGGCGCCGCTCGAAGAGCTGAGCGGTTACTGCGCCAAATTGCTGAAGCGCGATGGCGTGCTGATCTGCCTGAAGGGAGGAAATCTTGACGAGGAGATTTCAAAAGCCACGATGGCGCGAGAAAAGCATTTCGGATTCCCGGCCTCGGTTGACCAGCTCCCGATTGAAGAGATTGATCCGCTCTTCTCTGAAAAGCAGATAGTCATCGCCCGCTGGTGATCCTGTTGATCTCGCGAACGATGACTACCGTGTTTCTGTACTGAGTGCTGTAAGCTAGCCGAACCGTTACTCTGCCGATTCGCCGCCCTCTTCTTTTTCAGCCTCAGCCTTTTTCGAGCCTTTGACACGCTTTGAACGGTCCTGCTTGGCGGTCGTCGGTGCTGCTGCCGGAGCCTCGGCAAAGTCAACAAGCTCAATAACAGCCATTTTGGCTGCATCACCGAAGCGCGGTGCGAGCTTGATGATGCGAGTGTATCCGCCGTTACGAGAACCAACCCGTCCGACGATCTCCTCGAACAACTCCTGCACAGCCTCTTTGCTGCGAAGAGCACTGAAGATTTCACGCTGCGCATGGTTCGTCCCTTTGCGGGCCTTGGTGATGAGCTTCTCGACCACCTTGCGGGTCTCTTTAGCCTTCGCTTCAGTGGTTTCGATACGCTTGTGGATCAGCAACTGAGTCGAAAGGTTCGACAGGGTGGCTTTTCTATGGGCTCGCGTTCTTCCGAGTTTCCTTGCTGGCTTTACTTTACGCATTTCTTGTTTCCGCTCTCGTTGATTTCAAATGTACTATTGGCCTACCTTCACCCTTTCATCTGATAACGGGTGATATCCATTCCAAACTTGAGTCCCTCTTTGTCGAGGGCTTCCTTCAGCTCCGTCAGTGACTTCTTGCCAAAGTTCTTGTAGTTCAGCAACTCATCTTCCCTTCTGGAAACCAGATCGGCAAGCGTGTCGATTTCGGCCAGCCTCAGGCAGTTGTGCGAACGAACCGAAAGGTCGAGATCCTCGATCTTGGTCTGGAGCTTCTTGCGCATGTTCTCGAACTCTTCGTCGAGCTGCTTGTACTCCTCTTCAGCATACTCCTCTTCGGTCGGCGAGAAGTTTGCAAAGAAGGTGACATGATCGTTGATGATCCTGCCGGCAAGGCTGATGGCGTCGTCAGGAGAAATTGAACCGTCGGTCTCGACGTCGAGAATCATTTTTTCATAGTCGGTCTTCTGGCCGACACGGGTATTCTCGACAGAGAGTTTGACGTTTTTGATCGGGGTGTAAATCGAGTCGATTGCGATGAAGCCGATCGGCATCCCGTCGCTACGATTTTCCTCTGCCGGCACATATCCGCGACCACGACCGATATAAATATCGATGGTGACGGTGGCTTCGGAATTGATCGTCGCGATATGCAGATCCTTGTTAAGCACCTCGAATTCACCTTCCTGGGCAACGATGTCGCCAGCAAGGAACTCTTTCGGTCCGGCAAGGGTCAGGGTTGTTTTGCAGCTACGTTTGCAGCTCGATTTGAAACGAACCTTTTTCAGGTTCAGTACAATTTCGGGTACGTCCTCACGAACACCATCAATCGTTGAAAACTCGTGAAACACACCATCGATCTTGACCCCGGTGATAGCGGTTCCAGGAAGAGAGGCAAGCAGAACCCTTCTCATGGCATTGCCCAGCGTAACTCCGTATCCCCTCTCCAGCGGCTGGGCTATGAATCGCCCGAAGCTGCCGGTGTGGGTTGCTTCGTCCACATCGATCTTGGCAGGCATCTGCATCTGATATATCATAGTCTTGCTTCCTTAGGAATTCAAAAAGATCACTTGGAGTACAACTCGACGACAAGCTGTTCGTTGAACGGCTCCTGCACAGCTTCACGCTCGGGAACAGCCAGGAACACCGCTTTGCGGTTCGCTTTGTCGACCTGGATCCACTCTGGGATCCTTGACTCAGCAGCTTTGTTGAGCGAGTCCGCTACTGCATCGAGGTTGCGGCTCTTCTGCCTGAACTCGATCTGATCGCCAGGAGAAACAAGGAAGGAAGGAATGTTGACCTTCTTGCCGTTAACCAGCATATGACCGTGTGTAACAAGCTGACGTGCACCGGCGCGAGACGGCGAGAAACCGCAGCGATAGACAACGTTGTCGAAGCGACGTTCGAGCATCTTCACCAGGTTGTCACCGGTAACGCCACGCTGAGCGACTGCCTTCTTGTAGTAAATCCTGAACTGCTTTTCGAGAACGCCATAAAGATATTTCATCTTCTGCTTCTCTCTGAGCTGCAGCGCATATTCCGATACTTTACCCCTGCGAGACTGGCCATGCTCACCCGGAGCGTAAGGACGTCTTTCGAGATATTTTTCAGCCTTGGGAGAAAGAGCTATTCCCAGCCTGCGTGAAACCTTGGTAATTGAGCCTCTGAATCGTGCCATAGCAATTGCTTCATTGAAAATTCTTAATTATAACCATCAGACCCTTCTGCGCTTGGGAGGCCTGCAACCGTTGTGCGGAAGCGGCGTAATATCACGGATGGAGCGCACCTCCAGACCGACTCCCTGAAGCGCCCTGATGGCAGCATCACGTCCGGAACCAGGTCCTTTAATGAGCACGTCAACATAACGCATGCCGAGATCGTAGGCCTCCTTGGCTGCTGCTTCGGAAGTAACCTGCGATGCATACGGGGTATTTTTCTTGGAGCCCCTGAAGCCATTCTTGCCAGCGCTCGACCAGGAAACCGTATTACCGAGAGTATCGGTGATGGTCACCATAACGTTGTTGAACGATGCCTTGATATGAACGGTACCTTCCGGGGTAACCTTGACTTTCTTTTTTTTCCTGCTCGCTGTTGCCATGAGTCTGTCGGTATTTTATCTCTCTTGTTGCTTGATTGCTCCGCTCGTTACTTCTTGCCAGCCTTCTTCTTGCCAGCAACCGTCTTGCGCTTGCCCTTTCTGGTTCTCGCATTGGTACGCGTACGCTGACCGCGAGCCGGCAGGGAACGCCTGTGACGCAGACCACGATAGCATCCAATATCCATGAGGCGCTTGATGGAAAGCTGCTGTTCAGCGCGAGCCTCACCCTCGACCGTGTATTCGTTGCCGATAATTTCCCTGATAGCGTGAGCCTCTTCATCGCTCAGCTCCGATATTTTCTTGTCAGGAGCGACTCCGGCTTTTGCGAGTATGTTCTTGGCGGATGTGTTCCCGATGCCATACACATAGGTCAACGCGATGACCGCATGCTTGTTCAATGGCAAATTAACCCCAGCTAACCTCATATGTTTTTCTCAAATCTGTTGATTGTTCCTGAAGATCACCCTTGGCGCTGCTTATGGCTTGGATTCACCTTGCAGATCACATACCGTTTTCCTTTGCGCTTGATAATCCTGCAGTGCTCGCAACGTTTTTTGATAGACGAATAAACTTTCATGGTAAACCCCACATGTATAATTGTCCGGTCAGTCCAAAATATGAAAAGGCATGTAATGTAATCATAACACACCAAATAATCAACCGGCTAAAGCCCAAATATTTGCTTTTTTATTTGTACCGGTAAGTAATTCGACCTTTGCTCAGGTCATACGGTGAAATCTGCACCTTTACCTTGTCACCAGGAAGGATGCGGATATAGTACATTCTGATTTTACCCGAAACGTGCGCGAGCACTTCGAGACCGTTCTCGAGCTTGACCCGGAACTGCGCGTTCGGAAGCGCTTCCAGAATTTCGCCTTCTACTTCAATTGATTCTTCCTTGGCCACTGTCTCTCTCCGCTTTTCTTCTGTTCTTTTTGAATAGTTCTGCCTCTTCCCTGCCGACTTAACGGGTCAGGATTTCGGCCGGACCATCACCGATGGCGATGGTATGCTCAAAATGGGCCGACGGTTTACCGTCTTCAGTCACTGCCACCCAAGCTCCGCGTTTGCTGACCGCACGACGGGAGCGCCCGATGGCGATCATAGGCTCGATGGCAAGCGTCATCCCTTTGCGCAGTTTCACGCCGGTATGTGGACGACCGTAGTTTGGTACGGCGGGCTCTTCATGCAGTTCGCTGCCGATGCCGTGTCCGACCATATTCTCGATGACACTGTAATTGAAGGAGCGCGCATGCTTCTCGATGGCAGCCGAAATGTCGTGCAGGCGATTGCCTGCGACTGCTTGCTCAATGCCCCGGTAGAGGCACTCTCGCGTGACATCGACAAGCTGCTGAACGGCAGGATCGATCTCTCCAACCACAAAAGTTCTGGCCGAGTCGCCGTGATAACCGCTTTTATAGGCTCCGCAATCGACGGATACAATCTCGCCTTCGCGAATAACCCGTTTTGCACTCGGCACTCCATGCACAACCTCTTCGTTGATCGAAACGCACAAAGTCGCCGGGTAAGGCGTCACGTTTGGCTCGCCTTTCGGTGCGTAATTCAGAAAGCTCGGTACAGCCTGGTGATCGCGAATGAACTGCTCGGCAAGCTCGTCGAGCCGTTTTGTCGTCATGCCGGGAGCGATTTCCTGTTCGAGCATGTCGAGCACGCGACCGACAATATTGCCAGCCTCGCGCATCAGTCCGATTTCACGCTCGCTTTTGATGGTGATCATCGACGCCCCCGAGCCTTGGCGGTCTTCATGAAGCCGTCGTAATGGCGCATCATCAAGTGGCTCTCGACCTGCTGAAGCGTATCGAGACCAACGCTGACGATAATCAGCAAGCTGGTGCCACCGAAGAACTGCGCGAATCCTGGCGTCACATTCCCGAACTTGGTCAGGAAGGTCGGAAGCACGGCGATCAGCGCCAGCGCGATTGCGCCAGGAAGCGTGATTCGGGTAAGGATATTATCGATGAAATCCTCGGTACTCTTGCCGGGACGAACGCCGGGAATGAACCCGCCCTGACGGCGCATGGTGTCGGCAACCTCTTTCGGGTTGAACGCAATGGCCGTGTAAAAGTAGGTGAAGAAGACGATCATCAGACCAAAAATCAGGGCATACCACCACGAGTCGTAAGCGAATGCGGAAGCGATCTTCTGCATCACCTCACTTTCGGGGAAAAACGACAGGAAGGTGCTCGGCAAAAACATGATCGACTGCGCGAAGATGATCGGCATAACGCCAGCCGTGTTGACCTTCATCGGAATGTACTGCGTACCGCCGCCGTAAACCTTGCGGCCGACGACGCGCTTGGCGTGCTGCACCGGAATGCGTCTTGTCGCCACGGTCAGCAGCACCACGACAGCAACGATTAGTGCCATCAGCCCCATGATGACCAGTTCGACAATCCAGTTCTTGCTGCCGAACGACACCGACTGAATCTCGGCGACAAGCGACTGCGGGAAGCGGGCAAGAATACCGATCATGATAATGAGCGATATGCCGTTACCGATGCCGCGCTCCGTAATCAACTCGCCAAGCCACATGATGAACACGGTGCTGGCGGTCAGAAGGATGATAGCTGTGATGGTAAAAAAGATACCCGGATCGGGGACGACAACCTTGCCAAACGATGACGGGCTGGCCAGATTCACGCTGACGCCCCAAGCCTGGAGAAACGCCAGAAGAACCGTGCCGTAGCGAGTGTACTGGTTGATTTTCTGCCGCCCCTCTTCGCCCTCTTTCTGCAACTTCTGCACGTACGGTGTTACCGCACCCAGAAGCTGGATGATAATCGATGCTGAAATGTACGGCATGATACCGAGCGAAAAGATCGAGGCGCGTGCAAACGCGCCTCCGACAAACAGGTCAAACAGACCGAAAAGGTCATTGGAGTGTGAGGTCGTCGCGCTCGCAATTGCAGCTGCGTCAACCCCCGGGATGGTGATGTGTGATCCCAGCCTGTACACAAACAGAAGCAGGAGGGTATAGAGAATCCGCTGCCTTAACTCAGGGATTTTATTGATATTCCTAATGCTCTCAGTAAGCTTCATGGCAGCTCATTCCGTTGTTCACGACTTGTCCGATTTCTTCTTTTTCTTTAACACCGGGGCTTTAGGAGTCAAAAGTGCCTCTTCAAACGGAAGGCCGTTGACTTTTGATGCCTCTTCAAGCGTACGATAAGCCGTGATAGTCTTTCCACCAGCCTTTTCAAGCTTTTCCACAGCGCTCTTGCTGAAGAAATGGGCTGTGATGGTTACAGCAGACTCAAGCTCACCGCTACCAAGAATCTTGAAGTAGTCCTGGTTGCTTGCATTGCAAAGATGCTTGAGGTCAAGGATGCTGATTTCCTCACCAACGATACCTTTCTCAATCCACATCTGAATCTGGGAAAGGTTGACGCATGCAACAGACTTCTTGTTTGGAGGCGTGAAACCGAATTTCGGCAGCCTTCTGTACATAGGCATCTGTCCGCCTTCAAAGACCGGGCGGGTGTAACCGCTCCTCGACTGCTGACCTTTGTTACCCTTGCCGGCGGTGGTGCCATTACCCGAACCGGGTCCGCGGCCAATCCTTTTCTTTGCCTTGACCGCGCCTTTGGCAGGGCGGAGTGAACTTAAATCCATGATCTGAATTCCCGACTTTCTTTAGTGATTCTGTTAAAGCTCTTCAACCTTGACAAGGTGCTGAACAACGCGGATCTGACCTCTGGAACAGGGGTTGTCCTTGATCTCCACCTTGTGGTTCGGCCTTCCGAGACCGAGAGCCTTGATCGTTGCCTTCTGCTTCTTGGTGCCGCCGATCACGCTACGCACCTGGGTAACCTGTAACATTTTCTCGCTCATGCTCGCCTCTGTGTTTTAGCTTTCGTATACCTCTTGCAGGGTCTTCGAGCGGCGCTCGGCCACATCGTTGGCATCGGAGATGCTCTTGAGACCCGTGATAGCTGCCTTCACCACGTTATGTGGGTTGGAGGAGCCGAGAGACTTGGTCAGGATGTCATGGATACCGGCCATTTCAAGTACGGCCCTGACAGCACCACCAGCGATCAGACCCGTACCGGGCGTCGCAGGCTTCATCAAAACTTTAGCTGATCCGTATTTGGCGACGATCGGGTGAGGAATGGTTCCCTTGACGATCGGCACCTTGATGACGTTCTTTTTGCCATCTTCTACGCCTTTGGCGATAGCATCCTGAACTTCATTGGCTTTTCCGAGCCCGTATCCAACATGGCCTTCCTTGTCACCGACAACGACAATTGCGTTGAAACCGAAGCGCTTACCACCTTTAACAACCTTCGCGGTTCTGTTGATGTGCACCAGCTTCTCTTTCAGATTCAACTCACCGGGCTTGATATTCCTGGCAGATTTTTTCGACATGTACGTTCTCTTTGAAAAGTTTTAAAAGATCAGGCCAGCTTCACGTGCGCCGTCGGCCAGAGCCTTGATGCGACCGTGGTAGCGGAATCCGTTCCTGTCGAAAACGACATTGGAAATACCCTGGGCAATCGCCTTCTCGGCAAGCTGCTTGCCGACTGCAGCACTCTTCTCGGATTTGGAACCCTTAAGGTCTGCGTTGTCTTTGGACATGGTCGATACCGCCATGAGTGTCTTGCCGCTCTCATCGTCGATCAATTGCGCATAGATCTGCGAAAGACTTCTGTACACGCACAGTCTTGGCCTTGTCGCGTTACCATGCACAGTCGCTCTGCTTCTTGCCTTGATTTTCTGCCTGCGGGCAGCTTTATCGATTTGGCTCATTATCTCTAACCGTATAAATGTTTGTTACCTGACTTTTTCCGATCCTCGGCGCAGCTGGCTTACTTACCGGCAGCCTTGCCTTCCTTGCGGCGAATAACCTCACCTTCGTACTTGATACCTTTGCCGCGATACGGTTCCGGCTTCCTGAAGGAGCGGATCTTCGCAGCGATCTGGCCAACCAGAGCCTTGTCAATACCGCTGACAAGAATAACGGTCGGTTCGGGCACCTCGATTTTGATTTCTGAAGGAGCCTGGAAGTAGATCATGTGCGAGAAACCAACGGTCAGCGCAAGCATATCGCCCTTGAGTTCAGCGCGATAACCGACACCTGACATTTCAAGCTTGCGGGTAAACCCTTTGGTCACACCTTCAAGCATATTGCTGACCAGCATACGATACAAGCCGTGCATGGCTCGCGAGCGTTTGCTATCATCAATTCTCTGCACGGTCACGGCGCCATCTTCAACCGTAACGGTAACCTCATCGACCAGAGCCTGCGAAAGCGAACCCTTCGGACCGGTTACGTTGATCATCTTGTCCTTGACCTCGACCTTAGCCTGATCAGCAAGCTGGATCGGCATTTTTCCTATTCTTGACATGGTAAACTGATGCTCTTTGGCTTAGAAAATTTTAATAAATACGGAACAGCACCTCGCCACCGACGCTCTGCTCGCGTGCTTCCTTGTCGGTCAGGATACCCTTTGAGGTCGAAAGGATGAACAGACCGAGACCGCCAAGGTATCGTTTGATATCCTTGCCCTGATAGACTCTGCGACCAGGCGTGCTGACTCTCGAAATCTCTTTGATGGCATGCCGTCCGTCAGCCGTGTATTTCAGCTCGACGCGGATAAAGGGGAACTTGTCGGCATCGGTTTTGATAACCGTGTAGTTCTGGATATATCCCTTTTCAACCAGCAGCTTCGAGAGGTTCTCACGAAGGCGGGTATAAGGAATATCGGTCGTCTTGTTTTTTGCGCTCCCGGCATTTCTGATGCGGGTGATGAAATCGGCTATGGAATCCGTTACGGGCATGGCTCTAACAATTGGTTACTTTCGTAAATGATCAGATATCTATCTATCGATCCCGGTGGCGCGCTTACCAGCTTGCCTTTCTGACGCCGGGAAGCTTGCCTTCGAGGGCCAGCTTGCGGAACATGTTCCTGCACAGGCCAAATTTCTCGTAGTTACCGCGACCTCGACCGGTCAGGACGCAGCGGTTGCGCACTCTCGTGGCGGAACTGTCTCGGGGAAGCTTGCGAAGGGCTTCGTAGTCGCCGGCTTTTTTCAGCTCTTCACGTTTTGCCGCGTACTTCTCGACAAGCTCTTTCCTTCTTTCGTTACGTGCAATAATGCTTTTCCTTGCCATCTTGGTTCGTGCTTTATGTGATTAGTTCTTCTTTTTGAAGGGCATGCCGAGCAAGGAGAGAAGCTCGTAGGCCTCCTCATCCGTCTTTGCCGACGTGACAAAACTGATATCCATGCCGTTGATTCTCGGCACCTTGTCGATGTCGATTTCCGGGAAGATAATCTGCTCGCGGATACCTGCGTTGTAGTTACCACGACCGTCGAAGCTCGTGTTGCTCAGTCCGCGGAAGTCGCGGATACGAGGCACGGCAACGCTCACGAAACGATCGAGGAATTCGTACATCATTTTGCGACGAAGGGTAACGCGGCAACCGATTGCCTGGCCTTCGCGAAGCTTGAAGTTCGAGATAGCCTTCTTGGCCTTGCGGACCTGTGGCTTCTGGCCAGCGATCTGGCCGAGCTCCTGCATTGCAGTTTCGAGCAGCTTGGGCTCCTGGGCGGCTTCGCCCACACCGATGTTCACCGCGATCTTTTCGAGGCGGGGAACCATCATGATATTTTCGTATTTGAACCGCTCCATCATCTTAGGAACGACGGTCTCCTTGTAGTGGACCTCAAGGCGAGCAGGCATAGCGACTTCCTGCTCCACACTCTCTTTTTTAGACATCTTCTCTTGTACTTTTACACAGAATGGTCTTGGTCATCCTGCCTTTTAATGAAATCTCTGTCAGCTCTTCTTAACGTTCGACACATGAATCGGAAACTCGCGCTCGATGATCGAGCCCTGCGGTGACGTCTGGGTCGGACGCATGTGACGCTTGCGAATATTGACGCCTTCAACGATCACGCGGCCTTTCTGCGGAAAGACTTTCAGAACCTTTCCTGCCTTGCCCTTGTCGTTTCCAGCGATGACAACTACATCATCATTCTTCTTGACGTGGAGCTTGATCTTTTTAATGCCTGTTTTCATGGTTGACCTGTATGATATTTTTCATGAATCTGAGCGGGAGACGGGACTCGAACCCGCGACCAACAGCTTGGAAGGCTGTGACTCTACCAGCTGAGTTACTCCCGCTGATCGCTCCCTCAGAGAACCTCGGGAGCCAGCGATACGATCTTCATATATTTCTTGTCGCGAAGTTCGCGAGCGACAGGCCCAAAGATACGAGTGCCACGCGGTTCGCCCTGAGCATTGAGCAGCACAACGGCATTCTCATCAAACCTGATGTAAGAACCGTCTTTGCGACGTTGCTCCTTGGCACAACGAACAACTACAGCCTTGCAGACCTCTTTTTTCTTGACGACCCCGTTTGGAACCGCGGCCTTGACCGTTACCATGATCTGATCTCCGAGAGCTGCATAACGCCTTCCGGTACCACCGAATACATGAATGCAACGTACCTTTTTCGCTCCGCTATTATCGGCAACAACCAGATTTGTCTCTTTCTGGATCATCCTGCATTAACCCCAATTAATTGATAATAAATCGGTTACTTGGCTTTTTCGACAATTTCGACGAGCCTGCAACTCTTGTTTTTGCTGAGCGGCCTGCACTCCATCACGCGAACCACATCACCTACACCTGCTTCATTTTTCTCATCATGAGCCATGAGGCGGGTCGTCTTCTTAAAGTACTTTTTGTACACCGGATGCTGAACCCGGCGCTCTACCGCAACGAGGATTCCTTTATCCATACTGCTGCTTACAACCTTGCCCAACCAGCTCTTTTTACGGCCTCTCGTTTCAGCTCCACTTGACATTGCTGCGTTGTCCATTTTGTTTTATTTCCTGTTGAAACCGGTTATTGATAACTCTGCCGGACGCTGTTGTCAGGCGTTGCTGCTTTCCTGCAGCTCCATCTGCCTGAGCCTAGTTTTCATTCGTGCGATATCACGCTTCGAATTGCGGAAAACCATCGGATTCTGCGGCGGTTCAATAGCCATGTGAAAGTTGATATCGGCCAGCCTGTTCTCGAGCTCATCGATCTTCTCGAGAAGCTCTTCTCTGCTCATTGCCGCTATTTCATAGTTTTTCATAATTCGCACTCTTGGCGGTTAGATTACACGTTATCCTTCGTAATCGGGTCTGACGATAAACCTGGTCTTGATCGGCAGCTTTTTGGCGGCGAGCCTGAACGCCTCCTGGGCGATTTCGCGCGGCACACCGGCAGCTTCGAACATAATGCGGCCTGGCTTGACGACGGCAACCCAGAACTCCGGATTACCTTTACCGGAACCCATGCGGGTCTCAGCAGCTTTCTTGGTGACCGGCTTGTCAGGGAAAATCCTGATCCAGATCTTACCGTCCCTCTTCATATAGCGGTTCATGGCGACACGGGCAGCCTCAATCTGACGGCTGGTGATCCATGCCGGTTCCAAAGCTTTCAGGCCGAAGGTGCCAAACGTAACGGCAGTACCGCGCTGGGCATTGCCCTTCATACGGCCACGCTGTGTCTTTCTGTATTGAACCCTCTTTGGCATTAACATACCGGCAACTCCATTCTATTTCGAATTATATGGTACTTTAGTCTCGTCAGGCCTTCTTTGCCGGACGACGGCGGCGCTTCGAGCCACGGCTATCACCGCGGCCTCTTCCACGTGAATCGTTACGGCGCTCCTGCATTTTCTTCATCTCTTCCTCTTCGATGGCATCGAGCCTCTGGACGAGAACTTCACCTTTGTACACCCAAACCTTGATACCAATCGCACCAGCAATGGTGTGAGCGGTCACGCTTGCGTAATCGACATTGGCGCGGAGGGTGTGAAGCGGAATCTTGCCCTCTTTGTACTGCTCAGACCTAGCAATTTCAACGCCGCCGAGACGACCTGCGCAGCGAATCCTGATGCCTTCAGCACCGGCCCTCATGGCCTGCTGGATCGCCTGCTTCATGGCTCTTCTGAACGAAACGCGATTTTCAAGCTGGTAGGCGATATTCTCACCAATGAGCTGCGCTTCGATCTCAGGCTTGATCACCTCGATCACATCGATCTTCACCTCTTTGCCGGTGATGCGGGTCAACTCCTGGGAAAGAGCGTTGATCTCTTCACCCTTGCGGCCAACCACGGCGCCCGGACGTGCAGCGTAGATATTAATCTTGATGTGCTTGGTCGTGCGCTCGATAACAACCTTGGAAACACCGGCCTTCTCTTTTTTGAGTCTGGCCGAAATGTAGTTCCGGATAACCTGATCCTGCTTGATCTTTTCGGCGATAACCGGTCCATCGTCATACCAGCGGGAGGTCCAGTCCTTGATGATTCCCAGTCTGAATCCGGTTGGATTTACTTTCTGACCCAATGCTATCTCCTTGTTTAGTTGGTTACCGGTGTCTTGACCTTGTCAACGATGATCGTCAGGTGATTCGAACGCTTGCGAATCCTGTATGCACGACCCATCGGCGCAGGCAGAAGCCTTTTGAGCGAAGGGCCTTCATCGACGAAAACCGCCTTCACAAACAGCTCATTATCGCTGACTCTTTCATCAGGATTGAGCTGCGAGTAGTTGGCCACAGCCGATTTAAGCGTAACCATCACGTTACGGGAGGCACTCTTGGTGGAGTTGAGCAGGATGGCTTTCGCCTGATCGACCTGCTTGCCACGAACAAGGCCGGCTACGAGCCGCATTTTGCGGGGCGACGTCGGTGTATGCCGTAAAATTGCTTTAGCTTGCATGATATCTCTTTACCTTTCCGCTTGATTCAGTTTATTTTTTCCTGGGTGCCGAACCGCCCTTCTCTGCCTTGCCGCCCGCATGGCCACGGTACAACCGGGTCGGAGCGAATTCGCCAAGCTTGTGGCCGACCATGTTTTCGGTAACGTACACCGGCACATGAGTTTTGCCGTTATGAACCGCTACGGTGTGACCGACGAAATCAGGAGAGATCATCGAGCTTCTCGCCCAGGTCTTCACCACTTTTCTCTCACCTTTGCTGTTCATATCGAGGATCCGCTTCTCCAGCTTGAATTCTATGAACGGGCCCTTCTTCAGTGATCTTGGCATAATTCTCTCAACTTGTTGTTTGTTACCGCTATGTTACTTGGCTTTCCTGCCGCGAACGATCAGCTTCGTCGAGGCTTTCTTCTTATTTCTGGTCTTCTGCCCCTTGGCAAGCTGACCCCATGGCGACTTCGGATGCTTGCGGCCACCGCCGGATTTTGATTTACCTTCACCACCGCCCATCGGGTGATCGACCGGGTTCATAGCCATACCGCGAGTCTGGGGACGAATGCCCAGCCAGCGGCTGCGACCAGCTTTACCCAGGCTGACATTTTCATGCTCGGAGTTACCGATAACACCGATGGTGGCACGGCACTCAACGCGGACTTTCCTGATCTCGCCGGATGGCAGCTTGAGCGTTGCGTGAACGCCTTCACGAGCAGCAAGCACAGCATAAGAACCGGCTGACCTTGCCATCTGTCCACCCTTGCCGGCCTTCATTTCGATGTTATGCACATCAGTACCAAGCGGGATGTTTTTCAGGGGCATGGTGTTGCCAACTCTGATATCAACCTTTTCGCCGCTCTCGATGCGGTCACCGACCTTCAAACCTTTTGGGGCGAGAATATAACGTTTTTCTCCATCAACATAATGAAGAAGTGCAATTCTTGCTGAACGGTTCGGGTCATACTCGATTGCCGCAACTTTTGCAGGAACATTATCCTTGTTACGCTTGAAATCGATAAGCCTGTAGAACCGCTTGTGACCACCGCCAGTGTGGCGTGAGGTTATCCGTCCATTGGTGTTACGGCCGCCGCTTTTTTTAAGCGGGACGAGAAGACTTTTTTCGGGCTCACTCTTGGTGATCTCCTCGAAACTTGCGTATGAAGCGAACCTTGTGCCCGGAGTGTTCGGAGCTAATTTCCTGACTGCCATCGTACTGTTTTATCTATCCGGTTGTTAATCCTGTTTATCGCTCTTTTCAGCTGACTGGGCATAGTAGTCTATTGCCTGGCCCTCGCCAAGCGTCACAATCGCTTTCTTCCAGTCGTTTTTCTTGCCGGCGATCAGCCCTTTCCTGGTGTACTGCCGCTTGGTTTTGCCAAGGCAGTTCATGGTACGGATGGAAACGACATCAACGTTAAACTTCTCCTCGACAGCCTTCTTGATATCGCTCTTGTCGGCATCTCTCTTTACCTGGAACACATACTCGCCTTTCTGCTCGGTAAGTCCGGTGCTTTTTTCGGTCAGCCACGGCCGCAACAACGGGTTTTTCATTGCAATCTTCTCCTTTTTACTGGCAAACGGTGATTACCCTAATGTTTCTTCTATTTTCTGCAGGGCGGCCTTCTGGAAAAGCACGGCCTGGCTGTTGAGAATATCGTAGGTCGAAGCCTGATCGGCGACCTGGATCTTCAGCTTTTCGATATTCCTGCCGGAGGTGCTGACTACGTTATCGTAGTGCGGCATCATGAGCAGGGTTTTCTTCTCGGCAAGGCCGAGGTTTTTGAGCATATCGGCTACAGGACGGGTCTTGATCGACTCCAGGCTGAAATCTTCAACCACGACAATCTGACCTGCTGCGGCTTTCGAACTCAGAGCAGAACGGCGAGCGAGCTGCTTTACTTTACGGTTGACCTTCTGCTCATAAGAGCGGGGCTGGGGGCCAAAAATGGTGCCACCACCAACCATAATCGGCGAGCGGGACGAGCCCTGGCGTGCATTGCCGGTGCCCTTCTGGCGATACGGCTTTTTGCCACCACCGCGAACTTCTGCGCGGGTCTTGGTTTTGTGGGTTCCCTGTCTGCGGTTGGCAAGAATCGCCTTCACATCGAGGTACATAGCATGTTCGGAAACCTCAACGGCGAAAATATCATCGTTCAGCGTAACCGCTTCACCGGTTTCTGCACCTTCTCTATTGAGTACTTTTAATTCCATTGTTCTCTGCACTCACCGTTTACTTGGTTGTTGATACAATCTTTACATAGGAGTTCTTCGGTCCCGGTACAGCGCCTTTGACGACGATGAGATTTGACTCGGGCATCACTTTGACGATCTCGAGATTCTTGATCGTTTTGTTCACGCCACCCATTCGACCTGCCATCTTGGTACCCTTGAAGACCCTCGAGGGATCCGATGCGCCGCCAATCGAACCTGGAGCTCTGAGCCTGTCGGACTGACCGTGCGTTCTGAAACCGCCGCCGAAGTTGTAACGCTTGACAACACCAGCAAATCCTTTACCCTTGGTGACGCCGAGCACATCGACAATTTCGCCTTCACTGAACACATCAACCCCAACCGTAGCGCCCGCTTCGAGCTCATCGGCAATCAGGCTTTTGCTGACTTCCGACAACAGATAACCTGGAGTCTTGCCGGCCTTTTTATAGTGACCTGCAAGAGGCTTGGTGACCTTTTTTTCATCACGCTCGCCGAAGCCGAGCTGATAGGCATCGTAGCCATCTTTTTCCGTGCTCTTTACCTGAGCCACATAACACGGCCCGGCCTGAATCACCGTGCAGGGAACAGCTTCGCGTTTATCATTGTATAAACGGGTCATGCCGATTTTTTTCCCGAGAATCGCACCCATATCCGATTAGCTTTACTATTTACTTTAAAACACTTTAAGACTTAATTTCCACATCAACGCCACTGGGAAGCTCGAGCTTCATGAGCATATCAATCGTTCTGGCCGTCGGATTGATGATCTCGATCAACCTCTTGTGCGATGAGAATGCAAACTGCTCACGGGATTTCTTGTCCACATGAGGGGAACGGTTGACCGTATATACATGAGTTTTCGTGGGAAGCGGAATGGGGCCAAAAATAATGGCATCCGTCTGCTTGACCACATCGATAATCTTCAAAGCCCACTTATCAACGAGGCTATGGTCGTACGACTTGAGCTTAATCCTGATCTTTTGCTGAACAGCCACTGGTCTATCCCTGTTTCGATGGTTTCAATAAAAAAGGGGCGAGAACCGAGCCTCGCCCCGGGATAACAATCAGTCGATTACTCGACGATCTTGGTTACCGAACCGGCACCGACCGTGCGGCCGCCCTCGCGGATAGCGAACCTGAGGCCCTCTTCCATAGCGATGGGAGCGATCAGCTCGACATCAACGGCGAGGTTGTCACCAGGCATAACCATTTCGACGCCTTCAGGCAGAGTCACCGAACCGGTAACGTCAGTGGTTCTGAAATAGAACTGCGGACGATAGCCGTTGAAGAACGGAGTGTGACGGCCACCCTCTTCCTTTTTCAGGATGTACACCTCAGCCTTGAACTTGGTGTGCGGGGTGATGCTGCCCGGCTTGGAAATAACCATACCGCGCTCGAGAGCCTCTTTGTCAACACCACGGAGAAGCAAGCCGGCGTTATCACCTGCCTGACCTTCGTCGAGGGTCTTCTGGAACATCTCGATACCGGTAACAACCGATTTGGTGGTCGGCTTGATACCGACGATCTCGACTTCATCGCCAACCTTGATGACGCCCCTCTCGATACGACCAGTACCAACAGTACCACGACCCGAGATAGAGAACACATCTTCGACCGGCATCAGGAACGGCTTGTCAACGTCACGAACCGGCTCAGGGATGTACTCGTCAACAGCGTCCATAAGCTCCATGATTGCTTTTTCAGCATCAGCGTCGCCATTGAGAGCGTTCAGAGCAGAACCTTTGATGATCGGAACATCGTCGCCGGGGAAACCGTACTCGTCGAGAAGCTCGCGGAGCTCCATTTCGACCAGCTCGAGAAGCTCAGGATCAGCGATATCAACCTTGTTCAGGAAAACGACCAGAGCAGGCACGTTCACCTGACGGGCAAGCAGGATGTGCTCACGAGTCTGAGGCATCGGGCCATCGGTACCGGCAACAACGAGAATTGCGCCGTCCATCTGGGCAGCACCGGTAATCATGTTTTTAATATAGTCAGCGTGACCAGGGCAGTCAATGTGCGCATAGTGACGCTTGTCGGTCTGGTACTCGACGTGTGCGGTGGAAATGGTGATACCACGCTCCCTCTCTTCCGGAGCCTTATCGATCTCACCAAACTCACGAGCAGCTGCTTTACCAGCCTTTGCGAGCACCGAAGTGATTGCTGCGGTGAGGGTGGTTTTACCGTGGTCAACGTGACCGATAGTACCAATATTTACGTGAGGTTTATCCCTCTTGTATGACTCTTTAGCCATAACTTTTCTCCCTGTCGGTTATCTTGTTTAGTGATGCGTGATGAAAATCTATTATTCGGAATCTTTACCTACCCTTTTCTCCTGCAATGTCTCAGCAACATTACGCGGCACCTCGCGGTAGCTCTCGAACTCCATCGAGTAGTTAGCGCGGCCCTGTGTCATGGAGCGCAGCGTCGTCGAATAGCCAAACATTTCAGAGAGCGGCACCTTAGCCTTGACGAATTGTGCACCCGCACGCTCGCCCATACCTTCGATGTGACCACGGCGGCCAGACAGGTCGCCCATCACATCACCGAGATACTCTTCCGGCGTAATGACCTCGACCTTCATAATCGGTTCGAGCAATACAGGATTGGCTTTTTTAGCCGCCCCCTTGAAACCAATCGAACCGGCAATCTTAAAGGCCATTTCAGAGGAGTCAACCTCGTGATACTTACCATCGACCAGCGTAACCTTGACATCCTGCATCGGATAGCCGGCGACAACACCGTCTTTCATAGCCTGCTGGATACCAGCATTGACTGACGGGACATACTCTTTCGGAATTGCACCGCCCTTGATCTGATCGACGAACTCATAACCTTTGCCCTCTTCGAGCGGCTCGAGCTGGAGAACAACCAGACCGAACTGACCTTTACCACCAGACTGACGAACGAATTTGCCTTCATGCTCGACAGAGCCGCGAATAGTTTCGCGATAGGCGACCTGCGGCTGACCGACATTGGCCTCAACCTTAAACTCGCGCTTCAGGCGATCAACCAGAACTTCCAGGTGAAGCTCACCCATTCCAGCGATCAGCGTCTGACCTGTCTCTTCATCGGTTTTCACCCTGAAGGTCGGATCCTCTTCGGCAAGCTTGGCAAGCGACATGCCCAACTTGTCATTGTCAGCCTTGGTTTTCGGCTCGACAGCAATCTCGATCACAGGCTCGGGGAAGACCATCTTTTCAAGCACGATCGGCTTGCTCTCGTCACAAAGGGTATCACCGGTGCGGACCTCTTTGAGGCCGACTGCGGCGGCGATATCACCAGCGTACACAGCATCGCGCTCTTCACGCTTGTTGGAGTGCATCTGCAACAGACGACCGATACGCTCTTTCTTACCGGTAATCGAGTTCAGCACGTAGCTACCAGCTTTGAGCACACCAGAGTAAACGCGGAAGAAGGTCAACTTACCAACAAACGGGTCGGTAGCGATCTTGAAGGCCAGAGCAGCAAACGGCTCTTCATCCTTCGGCTCACGAACAACCTCCTCTTCGGTTCTGGGATCGTGTCCATCGACCTCGCCATCATCGACCGGCGAAGCCAGGTAATCGATCACGGCATCGAGCATAAACTGCACACCCTTGTTCTTGAAGGACGAACCACAAAGAACCGGAATGATCGAAACGTTAAGCGTAGCCTGGCGGAGCACCGAACGAATTTCATCTTCGGTAATATCATCGCCATTCAGATATTTCTCAAGAAGGGTCTCGTCAAGCTCGGAAACAGCCTCGAGCATGTTGATCCGCCAGGTACGAGCCTCATTTTCGAGGTCGTGCGGAATCTCCACCTCTTCGTAGGTGCTGCCATCCTCTTTATCGTAGATAATTCCCTTCATGCGAATCAAATCGACGAAACCGGCAAACATCTCACCCTCGCCGATCGGAATTTGAATCGGAACAGGATTGGCACCGAGACGCTCTCTGATAGCCTTTACAGCATCAAAGAAGTCGGCACCGGTACGATCCATCTTATTAACGTAGGCGATCCTCGGAACCCCATACTTGTTGGCCTGACGCCAGACAGTCTCGGACTGAGGCTCAACACCACCAACAGCGCAGAACAGCGCAACAGCACCATCAAGCACACGAAGAGAGCGCTCCACCTCAACCGTAAAGTCAACGTGGCCGGGAGTATCGATAATATTGATTCTGTGATTGACACCGATAAAATTGCCATACTTCGGCGTCCAGAAGCACGTGGTCGCAGCGGAGGTAATCGTAATACCACGCTCCTTCTCCTGCTCCATCCAATCCATGGTGGCGCCACCATCATGAACCTCACCCATTCTGTGCAAGCGACCCGTGTAGTAGAGAATCCTCTCAGTCGTCGTGGTCTTGCCAGCATCAATATGGGCCATGATGCCGATGTTTCTGACTTTATCTAACGCAACCTGCCGTGCCATAACTTAGATCAATATTTAGTAATTCGTCCTTATCCTACAGAATCAGAACCTGAAGTGAGCAAATGCCTTATTGGCCTCGGCCATGCGATGCACCTCATCGCGTTTCTTTACGGAAGCCCCCTGCTCATTGGAAGCATCCAGCAACTCGGCAGCGAGCTTTTCGGCCATCGAGCGACCACCTCGCTTTGTAGCGAACTGCTTGATCCAGCGGAATGCCAGCGCTGTTCTTCTTGCCGGCTGAACCTCCATCGGAATCTGGTAGGTGGCACCACCGACACGCTTGCTGCGAACCTCGACGAGCGGAGCAACATTACTCATAGCCTTGCGGAACACCTCGAGAGCATCGCCCTCTTCAACCTTTCCGGCAATAATATCAAAGGCGTCATAAACAACCTTGGTCGCAACCTCTTTCTTACCATCAAGCATGATGGCATTGATCAGACGAGCAACCGTCTCGTCGTTGTAACGAAAATCACCGCTCTGCAATCCGTATCCGGTACCTTTCTTTCCCATTATAAACTCGAATTATAATTCTGTTTGATTACTTCTTCGCTGCCCCAGCCTTCGGCTGCTTGGCTCCGTATTTGGAACGCGCCTGCTTCCTATCTGCCACACCCGACGTATCGAGCGAGCCGCGAACAATGTGATAGCGGACACCCGGAAGATCCTTGACTCTGCCACCACGGATCAGCACAATGGAGTGCTCCTGGAGGTTATGACCTTCACCCGGAATGTATGCAGTCACTTCAATCTTATTGGAGAGCCTGACACGAGCGACCTTGCGAAGCGCGGAGTTCGGTTTTTTAGGAGTGGTCGTATAGACACGCGTGCAAACACCTCTTTTCTGGGGGCACTTTTCGAGCGCCGGTGAGGCAGTCTTTGACGCCTTTACACTTCTTCCGTGCCTGATAAGCTGCTGAATCGTCGGCATACAGTAAACTCTCTTTTTCTATTTCGTTTGAGATTCCCGGTGAAATTCAATCAGGAAAAACCATAAGGACGACCAAAGTAAAAGTTTTACCATAAAAAACAAAATATGAATTCCCATTTTTTTGCTCTGTCGACCTCTTTTTTCCATTCTCATCCACCTCTTTGCCCGTAGTCACCAAATTGCGCTCATCCCATCGCAGTCTATTGGCTTAAATCATACCGATATGAAGGCCGGAGACATCAGCAGCCGGATGCCCCCAGCCAGAAGCTGACGCTCTTGACGGCTATGTCGAAGAAAATGATTATCATCATCGAACCACAACACTGGACTAACAAGAAACGATGATCATCAGCAAAGAGAGTGTCACGGCCATCCACACTGACATTCAAGCCATCGGAATTCCCGAAGAGGAGCTATCCAGCCTTCTTTCGGACGATGAACGAGTGCGAGCCGATACCTTTCGTTTCGAGACCGATCGGAAACGCTTCATTGTGCGACGAGGCCTGCTCAGGCGCATCCTCGGGGAAACGCTCGACACTGATCCAGCCAGTATCCGCTTCGCGACAACATCGGTTGGCAAACCTTACCTCGCCTTTCCCGAACACTCTGGCATCTGGTTCAACCTTTCCCACTCCGGCGACCAGATTGCCTACACTTTTTCCGGCCATGCAGAGCTCGGCATCGACATCGAGCGCATCCGCACGGTCGACAGCATTGACCGGCTCGCCCGCAACTACTTCTCCGCTGAAGAGTACGCACTGGTTGTCAACCTGCCTGCATGGGAAAAGAATAAAGCCTTCATCAAGCTGTGGTCCATCAAGGAAGCCCTCATCAAAGCCAGCGGGTGGTCACTCGAACATGGCCTGCTTGCCTCCGACGTGGCTGCCCAGTACCGCATGACGCGCTTCAAGGTGCAGTTCGGCGAAACCCTCGCCCTCACCTGCATCACGCCCGTTTTCGATCACATCTGCGGCTACGCTAGTGCGCTGGCAATCCGACTCGACGACAACGAACCACTGAAACTCCACCGATACACCTTCCAGAACGGCGAGTATATCGACCTCTGAAAAAGTCTGCCATCGCCCGCTTTCATCAGTGTTCGCAGATTCAAAAAAGCAACGCAGAAAACCGAATCCTCGCGGCTCAACGTTCCAAGTCATGCCTCAAAAGAGTACTTTTAAGAAGTAAAGATGACAACCCCTTACGGATAGCTCTGTTTTCTGTTCCAACAATGTTGTGCTGCCGGAATAATCGAGCATAGAAACCAGACAAAATCCTAATCACGGTCGAGACTATTTAGAGCGCACCTTGAACGTGACATCCCGAACAACCACTTCAGCCATGAGAAGAACGGTGCTCACATGGTTGCTTGTCATACTGCAAACTTTTGCGGTAAAAGCGTTTGCTGCCAATAATCAAACACAGCCCGACAACAGCGGTTCTGGCAGTTCCCAGCTTGTTTCAATCTCCTCTGCCCTTGCCCAGACCAACGATCCCTCACCGGAGCGCCTCCCCCAAATCGAAAGCCGATACCTGATCCTGGTGCCATCACTGACCGGCATGTCGCTGAACAACGCACGAGCAATGCTTTCAAATATGGGGCTACAGGTCGGCCAGATCACGAGCGCTGAATCCAGAGCTGAACCCAAGACGGTCCTCGAACAGTCGCCCGAACCCGAAACAAGAGTCCGGCCCGGAACCGCGATCTCGCTGGTAATCGCCACACCGATCTTGATCACCGTGCCGTCACTTAACGGGCTGTCGCTAGACGATGCCCAGGCAACGCTTCTGGACACTGACTTGCAGATTGGCCAGATCACCAGCGCCGAATCCAGATACGAACCCGGCACGGTCCTCGAACAGACGCCCAAGGCAAGAACAAGAGTCAGATCCGATACTCCGGTCTCGCTGGTAGTCGCTACACCTGCGTTGATCACCGTTCCTCCACTGACCGGCAAGTCACTGAACTATGCCCGTTCAGTGCTTTCGGAACTTGACCTGCAAACCGGTAAACTCACCACCATCGAGTCAGACATCCAACCCGGCATTGTGCTCGAACAATCACCCGAAGCCGGTTCGCAAGTCCAGGCCAAAACATCGGTCACGCTGGCAATCTCCAGCCGAAGCATGGTTGATGTTCCGTCGGTCATCGGCCTTGAATTGCCTGAAGCTCGTGAACTCCTCGAACACTCTGGCCTGATCCCGGTCGTCGACTCCTGGAACAGCAGAGGCGAAAAAACACTCGTCAACGGCCAGAACCCCAAACCGCGCAGCTCTGTCCGGAGAGGCTCGTCAGTTGTGCTGACTTTGAAAGCCATCATCGAACCACCGGCACTCAAGCCGCCAACACAAAACACGGTTCCATGGAGAGCCATCATCGCCGGAGCCGCATTGATCACAATTCTCGGAGGAGCCTTCCTCTTCATGCGAAGCGGTCGCCCAAAACCGCCGTCCACCAGCCGCGAACCTCGCGTCTCCATTCATGAAACCCTTGACTACGGCACCCAGCAAGTGCAGGCAACTGAAAATCCTGAAAAACTGCCGACAACGGTCATAAAGATCCACCCGGATCAAGGAACCCAAGAAGTCAACCGCTCATAACAACGGCAAAACCGCACCGATCGGGAGAGAACCATGAAGCCCCCAACACTCGTCGACTTTTTCGGCCATCTGAACCGCGACTCTTCCTCGCTCGAAAAGCTTCAGAAAAAAGAGGTGTTTGAAGAGCTGCGCAAAAACCTGCCCGCACAGGAGCACGGCCTCCAATGGACGCCTATCTGGAACAGCGTCATCGATCATGTTGGCAAACTGCTCGACATCGATCTGGCGAACATCATGCTGCGAGCCTGGAAGAACTCTTTCGATCTCTCGAAATATGCCGATGCCGACACCTACCCGCCAGACCGCTCCTACCTCGAACCCTTGGTTGAGCACTCCATTTCATCCAGACACAAACCGAAAATCGAGGTCGAAATCGACCAGATCATCTCAAAAACTATCGCCTTCGACATCGCAATTCAGTTGAAGCTCAAGGGCTTCACTCTTGAAATAACCGGTGGAAAAATCATGAAAATTCACACAGGAGAGTGCAGCGGAAAAGGAAGCCTCAAATGCCTCGACGTCACGCTTCTGGAAAAAGCGCTCGGCACAATAATCCTACCGGGAATCATCGATCTCGGAGAAGGCATTCCGATCACATAACCTCCAGAATCCAGCAAGCGGCATCGACTCATCACCATAAAACTGATCTGTCAGGCAATCATGGCGCGCCAACCGAAGGCGTGATCAGGAAGCTGAGAGAAACAGGAAAGTGATGACGCATGTAAACAGCGCCAGCAACCCCATTATCCCCTCTCATTTTTCCAAAAAAAAGTCCGTCTCATTATCATAGGCCCCCACGCCCAGCTTTTACGCCATGCCATGCGCTCAACCACAATCCACCCAAACCAATGAGGGTAAGCGTGAATCCGAACAGCCCGCCGATGAAAGGAACGAGTCCGGCAAACCAGATGATGAGGATACCTGCGAGAAAAGACCAGGAGAATTTCGAGGCGGGCACTTCCCTCTGGAGCCTGACCGCGACGGTACGTCCAAGCCAGAGAGCGCTGAAAAGCTGACCGGTGTAGAGCGCGATGAGGTAGCACATTCCAGCAATCAGTGCGATAGGAATGCCGATGATGGTGGCAAGCACGATGACGATGGCTGGCGGGGTGGCGACGAGCACTACGAAGCCGACGCCGAGGGCAGCCCAAGGCGAGGCCGTGATCGTGTCGGTGACGGCTTCATACTGGTTCGGGAACAACCCGTGAATCACGAGGGCAGTCACAACGATAGCCGCAAGCGACAGGAGCCAGGAGATCACGGCGGCAATCGCTGCGCCTTTTTCAAGGTCGCGGCCCCACCCTTCGGCCCTCTCGTCCGGCACATCGAATGGCACTTCCGAAACCGTACCCTCGAAGGCAGCCCGGTCGAGGCCCTCGATGGAGGCAGCCGAGTAGCTGAAATTGCCTTTGAACACGGCGGTTGAATCGAGCAAGATCTTCGCTGCCTTGACCGTTACATCGCCGTTAAACGTGCCCAACAATTCCGCTTTGGCGGCAATACAGGTTACTTTCTGCTCGAACGTACCACCAAGTTCAGCGTCAGCAGCCACGACCTGCACCGCGTTTTGAAAAACACCACCGGTTTTCGCCTTGATAGCTGCTAGACTCATCACCTCCGGTACGGTGGCGCCAACCTCGACGTTGATACCCGCAACGTCGAGCGGTCCTTCGAGCGCCTCATCGGCAGGAATCAGCAGATCGATACCCGAGCGCCAATGAGCGTCGCCCGCTGAAAAAGACGGGGAAGCGAACAGGTTCACGCTGAACAAAAAAATCAGCGACAACAGGAGCGCGGTAACTCTGAAACTATTCATGGTGCCTCTCCGATTGTTTTGACTTTTTTCAGGGCAAAAAAGCAACGCATCAGTTATCAGTAACAGTAATAAGCTCCCAATCAATCCGAACGTTATAAAGCAAACCCATAAAAGCCCAACAAACACCCTCTTTCCGGATTTTACCGATTCGCGACGCTCCTGGTTGTTTCGATTTACTCTGGCTTTGCGTAGATTAAGCGCAGTGATTTCAACTCTATAATACTATTCCAACATCATGTTACAGCGACTGCTCTCTTCAAGCCGTTACCTTGTGCTCGTCGCCGTGATCGGCACCTTCCTTGCTTCGCTGACGCTATTGATTTTCGGCGGTATTTCGGTAGTGCAGATTATCGCCGACACTGTTTTGCATGCGGAGATTTCGGGAAAGGCTGGAAAAGTTCTTGTGCTTGGTTTCATCGAAGCTATCGACCTGTTCCTGCTCGGCACAGTCTTTTTCATGATTTCGCTGGGTCTGTACGAGCTGTTTATCGACGACTCGATTCCCGTGCCGGACTGGCTGGAAATTCACACGCTCGACGACCTGAAAGACAAGCTGGTCGGCGTCATTGTGGTGGTCATGGGCGTAGTGTTTCTCGGCCACGTCATCAAATGGCACGGAGAGCAGGAGCTGATCTGGCTCGGCGGAGCAATCGCGCTGGTCACGGCGGGGCTGACCTACTTCGTGAGCAATAAAAAGAAAAAGTAGGGGCGATCCCCTTGCGGTCGCCCTGTTTGTGTCGCCTGAAAATCCTCATGCCGACAGGCAACCAAAGCAGGCACGGGGGCCTGTCCGGAAATTGAAAAATTCATTGCCCCCTCAATACCACTTCCTCGACCGGTAGTAGATCATAAACCCGACGACGATCAGCACCATCAGACCAAGCACAGCATAGTAGCCCCACCAGAGGTTCAGTTCGGGCATGTTCTTGAAATTCATGCCGTAAATACCAGCGATGAAGGAGAGCGGCATGAAAACCGTGGCGATCATGGTGAGGAATTTCATGACCTCGTTCATCCGGTTGTTGACCCCGGCAAGGTAGGTTTCGTGCATGCCGTTGACGATCTCCCGAAACACCTCGATGGTATCGATCACCTGCACGATGTGGTCGTAAACGTCCCGGAAGTAAGGATCGACCCCGTCACCGACAACATCAAAATCCGTCCTCGTGATGCTCCCGATAATCTCCCGCAGCGGCCAGACGGTTTTACGAAAAATGATCAGCTCGCGCTTGAGTGCATAAAGCGCGTTGAAGGTCTCCTGCCTGAAATCGGCCATCATTTCCGAGTCGAGCGTATCGATGCGGTTCTCGATCTCTTCAAGGATTGAGAAGTAGCGATCGACCACCGCATCGATGAGCGCGTAGGCAAGAAAATCGGCGTCATGCTTTCGGACTTTAGAGGCTGCACTCCTGATACGTTGCCGCACCGGATCGAACATGTCGCCGGGTTTTTCCTGAAAAGTGATGACATAGCCGGGGCCGAGCACGATGCTCAACTGCTCCTGCGTGATTTCGCTCAGCTCACGGTTGAAATCGAGTATCCGGAGCGACAGAAAGAGGTATCGCTCGAAATCCTCCACCTTCGGGCGCTGTCCGGTGTCGAGAATATCTTCCTGCGTCAGCGAGTCGATGCCGAACAGCTCGCCGAGCATGCCGATCACCGCGGTGTCATGCAAGCCATCGACGTTGATCCAGAGCACCTTGAAGCGCTCTTTCAAGCCAAGGCACTCTTCGGCATTTTTTACCTCAACCGTAACCACCTGCCCCTCATCGTAGCCGAATGCCGTGATGCCGGTCTGTTCGACCTTCTGCTCACCGATATGGATCAGGGAACCCGGCGGCTGGCCGAGCGCTTTGACGCGGCTTCGGAAGATCCGCTTTTTATGCCTTTTCTTGTCGGACGAGTGCTTCTTGGTGGACATCGGTTGCGGAATTAGCGTTGCGCGGCCAGCCTATATCTACAAAATAAGCCCGCCGGAACCATTCGAACAAACAGGGGTCGGCGGCGGGCGTCACGTAAGCAAATTGTGACCACATAAGGCAATAGAAATCAAGTGGAAATGCCGAGGGGACGCAATAATGCTGTTACTAAAGCTGTTATTACTCCGGCCATTAAAAGAATCAATTTTCACAAGTACCGAATGCCTTGTCGCTTGTCATTCTAAGCGGAGCGAAGAATCCAAAGTTCTTTGTTATCTTAACAAGAGAGACTCTTCATTGCGCTTTGCTCCATTCAGAATGACAGACCTTTCTCCGGCTTTTTCTTTGCGAGTTACTATGGCCGGAGGAATAAGTTAGATGCTTAAGATTACATCTAATATCTCTCATTTTGGGAAAACTGATAAATGTTAAAAATTTTTATTAAATTAGTTTTTAGTAGGCAAAGAAGTAATCGGTTTAATTTTGTAAAACAAAAATAACTAATCATGAAATGGATTGATTTATTCGAAAATAAATGGCTGGAAAGTATAAGTCAATTTTATGAAAATATTTTTCACACCTTTTATGAGCCATATGAGAGTATTAGATCAATACTGCAGAAACCTGATGAAGACAATTCTAATGAAGATGGCATGATTCAACCTACTGTGGATGTTCTTGAGATGGGTGTTAAGAAGGAGGGAGTATTAGAGATAGAAGAAAGTTATGATATGTATTCGGTCTCTTTAGAAGAAGATAAAACTTATCGCATACAACTAAATAAAATTTCACTTGTTGATCCATATCTTGAATTGTATGAAGCTAATGATAACCAAGGCCAAGATTTTTTAGGAGCTTTGATACAAAAAAATGATAATATATCTGATGAATTTGCTGAAATTAAAGATTCAATGATAACATTCACTCCTGCTGAATCAGGTTTCTACTATCTGAAGGTCTTTGATAAAGAAAAATTCTCTTTAACTAATGAAGGTCATGCGGGAGACTATACTATAATTGTTTCGAATATATCTGAGCCAATAGACTTGACATTGCCATTTGATGAATCAGGGACTTACAAAATAACACAAACATGGAATAACACTGATGGGTCTCATCATGATGAGTTAATATGGGCGTATGATTTTGTTTACCCGACAGATAGTGACTGGAAAGCGATAGCTGTAGGTGATGGTATTGTGGTTGATTATAGAGAGTGGATCGAAGACGGGACATATGATGATAATGGAGAATTTCAAATGAACAATCCCGTCGGAACGAGTGGAATCGGTAATTTTGTTACGATACTTTTAGATACTGGAGTGTATGTTACGTATGCTCACTTAAAGTATGATGGCGTAGATGTAGAGATTGGAGATAGCATAGAAGAGGGACAGACGATTGGAGCCGTTGGATTAACTGGGTTTACAGATGGCAAGCATTTGCATATACACTTTGGGAGTGAATATGTAATATGGGGCACTGATAGCTCGATTGTGGCAGATGGATCATTTGATGATAACAGTCCTGCTTACTTCAATTATCTTGGAGATGAAAATGGTCAGTTTGACAATGATATATGTCAAGGAGATATAAAAATTCTTATAGTAGGATCATGTGATGATGGGCGTGATGACGAACGTCCTGATAATATAGACTTTATTGAGCAATAGAAAGGTTTTGGAAACAACGGATCAACCGAAAATGCAAGTTAAGGACTTCAAAATCGATGGTATCCAGTTGTAACTTGTGAAGACTCCAATAATCCGCTCAACAATATTAGAATGGAATACCGATTTTCCGCATTCTGTTGAACATGCTATGCCTTAGATTTTTAGGGGTGAATGGCTTGCATCTATTATATAGATGCAGGGAAAGGGGGGGGATAATCAGGGTTCTGCACTTAGAGTCGATTTATGGAGCTTTCTGTTTGCGGCTTTATTGGTGGGTATTAATAGACCTTAACATTAAAAAATCCAGCCGCCCCGTGCTCACGATCAGGACGGCTGGATTATCAATTGTTAACCAGAAAACCAAAAAACCGGTCAGAGCGCGGCAATGACACGATGCATCTTTTCAGCCACCTCTTTGGCGTGCGCCACGACTTCCGGATGCTCGGCCATCGAAAGCGGAGGCACGGGGTCCATGACGACCACGGAGGTTTTGTCGTCGTCGGTGGAGTAGAGCACGACGTTACAGGGCAGCAGCGTTCCGACCGGCAACTCGCGGCTCAGCACCTGATGGGCAATGGGCGGATTGCACGCGCCGAGAATGACATAGTTGCGGAAGTCGATCTTGAGTTTTTCGGCAAATTTTTTCTTCACGTCGATCTCCGAGATGACGCCGAACCCTTCTTTGGCAAGCTCTGCGCGAACCTTCGGATCGGCTTCGGCAAAGGGCAGATCGATGGTTTTTCCGAAAGCGTATGGGGTTTTAATCTCCATAGAGTGATCTCCTTGATATGATGATTAGCACTGAAAAAGCAAGGCAAAAGGCGCCTAATGCAAACTTCCCGTTATCGCGATAAACGGAAAGGGGCGAGCAACGCCAAGAGCATATTGGTATATACTCAAATAACGCACTCGTAGCAATACATCAATGGGATACGCCTGCCTACACAGGCTGGCTGGCGATCACGCTGGTCAGCGCGCGCATCGCCTCAGAGATGTCGTATTTCTCCCGGATAGGCTCTGGTGCGCCTTGCAAGGTTCGTGCAAACCAGCCTGAGGCCATCGCGCGGAACAGCTCCGTGATGGCTCCGGCATCTCCCGCCGGCGCGTACATCCCCCCGGCGTCGAGCACTAACCGCGAGGTTGCGCCTTCGGGAGCAATAGCGCACAACGCCTGCCCCATGCCAAGCGCATCGGCAAGGCGGTCGGGTACGGTGCTGGCGCTGGACGCCGTGCCGGCCTGAACCGCACAGAAAAATCCGGCCTTGCGGGAGAGCTTCAGCTCGCTGTCGATGCCGCCGGTCTCGTCAAGCGTGAGGAGCTTTTCAAGCGGCTTTTTCGCTGCCCGGCGCAACAGCTCCGAAGCCCCGGCGCCAAGCAGCATGAACTCGACGCCGCCCGCAGGAATCCCTCCTTGCAGCCACGCTTCAAGCCCGGCGATCAAGGCTTTCAGATCGGCCTTGGGCAGCTCCTCCACCAGAAGCGCAATGCGCAACACGGTGTCGGAGGCTTCGGCTGCCGAACGCCCGAAAGCCGGATGCGATCGATCGAACGACGGCGGCACGATGGTCATCAAACCGTGGTCGAGCCGACCGTGGTACTTCTGGAGGTAGTACTCCTTGAGATGGCGCGTCGGCGCAAGCAGGTGCACGCCTGAAAGCAGAATCCGCGCCTCAGCCTCGGCGGCCTCCGACGAGCTTGACGAACCGGGTTGAGGCATGGCCGGATCGAGCGGGCTGACAATGTCCAGAATGACCGCAAGGGAGTGCTTGCGGGCGGTTTCCAGCGCAAGGCGGAGCGGTTCGAGCGGTGGCCCCTGGGCGTAGAGCAGGTCTATCTCCGGCTCCTCTTCGAGCAGGCGGTCGATAAGCTCTGCGGCGTTTTTCTCCCAGGTCGCGCCATTGGAGCTCTCTCTGAACAGCCCGGAGAGCCTGGCTTTCAACGACTGGTTCAGCGCCGCGACCTCCTGGCCATGCAGCAAAGCGTTACGGTCGGCAACGTCAAGCCCTTCGGCATCGATCTCCGGGCCGGTGCGGTGTACCGCGAGCACGGGATTCGCGCCCGACTGCACAGCGTTCGGCACCCCGTTGATTGCCGGAGGTGCGATGACGACCGGCTCCCAGCCGATGGTGGAGAGGTTGGAAGCAAACTTCCAGGCCCGCGACGCACCACAGGTGACGTAAGGCGGAAAATTCCGGGTCAGAAACAACGCTTTTCTCACGATTTGCTGGCTAAATTTGATGATTTTGATGAGCCTCGGCCAAGCACGCTACCGGCCACGATGAGCCCGAGCGAAAGCAGCGTGGCAACAGTCGAAACCGTCCGGCCGGTCTCGAAGCGGCTGCGATCATAGACGAAACGCACCTCATGCTCGCCGGACGGCACGATGACGCCGCGAATCACACCGTCAACCTTGAGCGCCTGCTGCGCGCGGCCATCGACGGTGAGCTTCCAGCCCTGCGGATACCAGACTTCGCTGAGCACCAGCAACGCCTCACCGGCCGCGCGCACCTTCATCGTGATCGACTCGGCAGTGCGCTGCATGGAGAGCAGTTCGCCCGGCGCAAAACGCTTCACCCCCTGCCAGGGCGCAGCTTCGACAAAAACGCCGCCATCGCTTCCCCCTCCCTGCATGACCGCCTCCACTGCCGCGGCTTCGCTCTGCACAGCATCGGCCTGCGGTGCGAACCACGCGCGCGGCATCGCTCCGGACAGCTCATAGACCGCCACCGGCACCTGGCCCGACACCAGCGACAGCGCGCCCGACGCCACCGGCTTCAGCTCTTCGGCGTGCAGCGGCTGTGGCGACACCACATACCTGACGTTGAGCATCCGGAGCACATCGAGATTGGCCAGATTCTCCGTGCGGCTGAGCAACTCCTGATAGACACCGAGCTTGGCGGCATGGTAGCCTCCGGTCGATTCGATTCCCGCGATGCTGAACTTGTTCTCCGAGAAAAGGCGTCCGACCGGATAGATTCTGAACAGCCCCTCGCGGCTCGACAGAAAACGCGTGATTTCGTCCTCTTCGAGGGCAGCATCGAGCGAGGCGCGCTCCACCAAGGGCGACATGCGGAGGGAGTTGTCTGCAGGCGAAACGATCTTGTGATCCATCCAGAGCAAATCGATAGCGGAAACCGTCACCAGCACCAGCGCAACCTGCCGCGCATTGATCATCCCTTTTGCAACCAGCCACAACAGACCAAGCACACCTGCAAAAACAAGGATGAACATGAACAGGCTGCTCCTGAACAGCTCCCAGCGGAGGTCGCCGACCATCGCCACAAGGCTGAAGTTGTCGATGCGCACGGGCGGAAACGATGCCCGAAGCAGCTGCTCCAGACCACTCTCAAGCGACAGGAACAGAATCGCCATCACCCCTACGGCAATGCCAGCCCATTTCAGGAAGCGGGAGGAGTCGCCAAGCGGCTTGTCGAGCCAGGCCTGCAAGCCGAATCCGGAGAGCATCGCGAGACAGAGCGCTACGACAATCAGCACCATCGACGGCACTCGGAAGGAGCTGAACTTGGGCGCGAAACGATAGAAGAAATCATACACCGGACTGAAGAAATTGCCAAACGAAAGCAATAGCGCCAGCACCGTCATGGCGATAAAAAAGAGCACGACGGGCTTTTTGCGCCCGGCAACCGCACCGCCCACCGCAAATCCGAGGACGATGAGGCCCGCGTAGTGCGGAAAATCGGTGAAGGGCATGAAGCCCCAGTAGGTAACACCGCCGAAGCCGTAAGCACCCGGCAGAAGGTAAGTGAGCAGCTCTGCGGGATGCATCGACCACATCGTCGCGTAACGATACGCATCGGCAGCATCACCTGCAGCGCCGCGCGCCGAAAAGGGCAGGTAGCCGAGCGCGGGCAGATAGACCTGCAACGCCACCGCCACGCCAAGCACCAGAGCCGCGAGCGCGAATCCGCCGGTTTTGATTTTCGATCCACCCGCATTTTTGTCAACCAGAATCTTCACAGCGAGCAGCGGCACAACAAGCATCCAGGTGTACCAGGCTATCTGCACGTGTGCGCGCTGGAGCTGCAAACCGACGAGGAGCGCCAGCAAACCCGCATCGGCAAGGCTGCCCCGCTCGGAAAGGCGGATCGCCGCCCAGAGCACCCAGGGCATGTACGCCGCCGTCATGAGCTGGCTGCCGTGCCCATAGGCGAGCATGGTGGTCATGTAGGGATTGAGCATGAAGGCCGACCCGGCAAAAAAAGCCGCAGTGCTGCCCAACCCGAGCCGCCGAGCCAGCAAGAAACCACCCGCTCCGGCAAAGACCAGATGCAGAAGCTGGATATACATCGGATCGATATGCAGTGCGCCGAACAACAGATTCGGCAGGTAGAGTCCGCTCAGATAACTGAACGCCGCTACGGTCGGCATTCCTGAAAAGGTCCAGGGCTGCCAGAGCGGATAGTGGCCGGATTGAACCTGAAGCGCCTCGAGCGCCTTGCCGAGCGCCATCGGTGTGACGCTGTCCGGCGAGCCCGGCACGAAATGCAGGCTCAGAATCGGGCCGAAAGGCAGCGCCAGCATAAGGGCAAAAAGGAGAATGGTAATCAGGTACGGCCAGGCAGCGTGCTTCACGGGTTTTCGTTCTTGCTTTGAGTGTTCAGAAAAGGCATGAATCTGAAAATAACCTCCAGCTCCTCCTGTTCCAACCGGAACGCACGGATGAGCAACACATACACCGCCGCTCCCGTCAAGCCTGCCATGGCGAGCAGCATAAACGATGGCTGCGGAGAGAGGGCGGAGCTTACGGCAAGCATGGCTACGCCTGCCGCTACGCCTGCCGCAAGCGGCTTCCAAAGCTTGATGGAGAAAAATGGGATGTCGAGTACATAGCGCAATTCGACCATCCGCACGACGGTCAGCAGCGCCATGACGATCAGGGTCGAAAGTGCCGCGCCATTCAACCCGAAACGTGGAATCAGCAGCCAGTGCAGCAGCACCTGCAAAAAGAGCGCCACAGCCTGATTGACCATGCTCAGCCGCTCCCCGCCGCTCATGGCGAGCACCGTGCTGCCAAGCCCGAACGAGGCGTGCAGCAGCGAAGCAGCGGCAAGCAGCAGCAGCGCCGTCGATCCCGCACCGAACCCCTTGCCGAACACCAAAAGCACCTCGGCGGGAAAGAGCGCAAGCAGCAGAAACGGCACCATGACAATCATCACAATCCAGCGATTGACCATCTCGTAGGTAGCCCTGATTCCGTCGTGTTCCTGCCGCCCGTAATACCCGGCGATCATCGGCGCGGCGATGCTGGAAAATGCCACCAACACGGAGCGCAGCAGCCCTGCAGTGCGGGCTGCGGGCTGGTAGATGCCCACGGTACGCACGTCGGTCAGCAAGCCCAGCATCACCACATCGATCCAGTGTGAAAGAATCGAGAAGAGCGCGATCGCAAGCAGCGGCAGAGCAAACCGACCGAGCTCTCGGCTCCGTTCAGCCTGCAGCACCGTTGGCAGGCCGATGCCGGTCATCGATCTGAATCGCGGTACAATCCACAAAAGAGCAAGCAGCGGAGCCAAAAGAAAAGGCAACGCCAGCGCGGCCTCGCGTCCCCAAAGATAGCGTGCGGCAAGCATGGTGAACAAAAACAATCCGGGCACGATGATCTGGGTCGCCACCATTTTGAGCATGAGACGCCGGTGGGCCTGAATGGCAAACCCAGCCATGCTGGTCGTCACCGACATCGGCAGCGCTACGGCGACCGCGAGCAGCGCCGTGCGCAGCACTCCGTCGCCATGTAACAACGAGGTGAGCGATCCGGAGAAGAGCACGATCAGCAACCCAGCAACAAGGGATGCAAGCGAAGTCCGTTTGATAGCCGCAGCGATCACCTGGCGCTGCTCCTCGCCCTCCCGCTGGTTGACGAAGCGCAGGAGTCCGGCGTCGTAACCACCGATCGCCAGCACTTCGGCCACCTGCTGCACCGCAACAACGAGCGCATAGGTGCCAAGCGCATCGACCCCGAGCAGCCGCGCAGCGAGCAGGTTGTAAGCGAAGCGCACCACCTGCCCAAACACGAAACCGGCCATCGAAATACCGGCCTCCCGCGCAATCGTCACCTCGCGCTTCACGACAGCCTCCGTTGCATGGCGTCACGCAACTCTCGCACCATCGCGGCAGCAAGCGCGTCCCAGCTATGCGCTCGGACGAACGCCTGCCGCTCCGCTTTCCGGGAGTCAGCCAACGCCTCCGGCACGAGTCGCACAAACTCTTCAGGCGTCGAAGCGACATGCGCCACATCGCTCGCCTGCCGGACGGCATCGCAGTAATCGATGGCAAGCACCGGCACACCTGCCGCTGCGTACTCGTAGAGCTTGTTCGGATTGGAGGCGCGTTTCAACTCACTCCGTTCGAGTGGCATCAGCGCCAGATCGAACCGCTGCACCCACGCCGGAAGCTCATCGTACGCCACCTTGCCAACCCAGTGAACATTCGGCAAGTCGAGCAGCGCCGAGTTCCGATCCGCCCAGTCATTCGCGTACGCCGGGCCTACAAGCACGACGCTGTACTCCGGCCACGCTTGGGCGAGTGAGGCGGTGAGACCGGCGTCGAGCCAGTCCATCGCGCCCACGTAGCCAAGAATCGGCCTGGGCAACCCGGCAAGTTGCGACGGCATTTCGCGACGAGGCGTTGCGAAGTGGTCGAACTCGACGCCGTTACCAAGCTCGACGCAGCGCTGCTCCGGACGTGGCCTGAGCTTTTCACGCAATGTGTCGCTGACATAAAAGATAAGGTCGGCCTTTTCGACAAACCGGCGCATCGAGTCGCGCAGCCACGGCTGGCCGAGCGTGAAGCCAAGGTGGTCGTCGTTGGCGTCGTAGAATCGCAACCGGCACGACATCGAAGCTGCCGCTGCACCCCAGTAAATATTGCTCAGTCCGATGATCCGGTCGGCGGATGCGAAGCCAAGCGCCCGACACCAGAATGCGGCAAGCGTTCGACCGACAAGCGTAACAAACCAGCGGATAAGCGGGTTGTCGAAAAGCTGCACCTTTCCCGGCGGCACGTTTTTAATGAACGGCACGGTCACGACCGTCACTCGCCCACGTTTGGCCGGCAGCCAGTGCTGCTTGCGACCAAGCGTGAAGGGCTCGATGAAAAGGATCCGCCACTCCTCCGGAAAGCGGGTGAGCAACCGCTGCTTGCGGGTCGAAAGAAAGTCCCACTGGATTTCGGAAAACCAGATGAGATCGAACCGCTCCGGCTTGTGTTCACCGCCGCGCCGCAAGCTCGTAAATCCTGATTTTTTCAAAGATGCAGCGCAGCATCGGCCTGATACCATGCAGACAGAACAGCGGAGAGCGGATGCCAAACTCCGCGCTCCGCACCACCTCGAATCCGGCCCTCGCAACGAGCGCGTCGAGCGAGCGCTTCGGCATTTCGTGGAAATGACCGGGGCTTTGCAGGAAGCCCGGTTTCCACGCCGGAGTGGAGAGGAACAGGCGCGACGACGGCGCAGGATCGAGCGCGTCGCGAACCTGGAGCAGGAGGTGGAGCGGATTGTAGAGGTGCTCGATCACCTCGAACGCCGTCACCACGGGGTAGCTTTTTGTTCGATCCAGCGGCTCGGTGTCGAGATCGACGGAGGTGGCGTCGAAGCGGCAGCCGAAGTGCGCTTCGAGCATCGCAGTCGCGGGCGTGCGGTCGCCGATATCGAGGCCTGCCCGCGCCAGAAGCTGGACGGCATTGGAAGCCCGGACGAACGCAAGGCTCTTCTCCCACCGCATCCGGTGAGCGGGATCGGCGCTCCACGCCTGGTCAACGACCGTCCGGAATGGTTGCTCGCCGGTCATGCTTCCTCCCGCTTTTGCGATGCCACTCGCCGGAACAACTGGAAACGCAGCAAGCCGAGCAGCGCGCGGAACGGCAGCAGCAGCGGGTAGAGCAAGAGGCTGCCGAACATGCCGTGCTTGGCGAAAAGCGTCATCGCCGCGCCGCTCTTGCGGAGCTGCTTGCCGAGGCTCATCTCGCCGCCGGACGAGGCCGACACCCGATGCCAGACACGCGACGCAGGCTGGTACATGATGACGAGGCCGCGCTCGCGCACCTTCATCGAGAGATCGACATCCTCGCCATACATCCCGAACCGCTCGTCGAAGCAGCCGACCTCCTCGAAGTCGCGACACCGCATCGCCAGGCAGCAGCCGGTGGCATAACCGACAGGCTTCGGCGCGTCGAACTCCGGGCCGTCGGGCTGGCGAATGCCGGTGTGCCCGATCAGTCCCGTTGCCGGATTGACGACGCCACCCGCGTACCAGATGCGCGCTGGATCGTCCATGTAAAGAATTTTCGGCGCGACGATGCCAACCCACCCGTCGCGCAGCGTCTCGACGAGCGACTGGAGGAAGCCGGAATCGACGATGGTATCGTTGTTCAGGAACACCACGTTGTCGAAGCCACGGCCACGCAGCGAACGGAATGCTGCGTTATTGCCTCCCGCAAAGCCGAAGTTGCGCCCAAGTTCGAGAATCTCGACCTCCGGGAAGGCTCGCCGCACGAGGCCAACCGAGCCGTCAGTCGAACCGTTGTCGGCCAAAATGGCCGTGAACTCCGGCTGTCGCACCTTCGCGAGCGACGCCAGGCAGGCGAGGGTATCCGCTGCGCCGTTCCAGTTCAGCACGATGACCGCTGTTTTTTCACCGTTCATGCCGACCTCCGGCTGCACGTTTCGAGAAACGGGATCGACGCTTCAGCGAACGATTGCCACGAAAGCTTGCGACAAACCTCCGCGATGCCCTCCTCCAGCGGCAGCCGGTCGCGCTCGCGGAAAAATTCGATGATCCCGCTAGCCAGCGCTCCGGCCCCCTCCTCGCGGACGAGCCAGCCGGTGCGCCCGTGCTCGACCTGCGCGTCAAGCCCGCCGGCACTGCACGCGATCACCGGCACGCCGTGGCCGAACGCCAGCGGCGCGACACCCGACTGCGTGGCCGAGCGATAGGGCAGCACCACCGCATCGGCGGCGGCCATCAGCGTAGCGACCTCGCTGGCGGGCACGTACCCCTCGCGGAACTCGACCGCGCCATCGATGCCGAGCCGCCGGGCCTCTTCGCGGAAGCGCGACGAGTCGAGGAAGAACTCCCCCGCCACCACAAGCCTAGCCGACGGCAACTCGCACACCACGCCTGCCATCGCTTCGAGCAGCGTGTCGAGGCCCTTGTACTCGCGGACGTAGCCGAAGAAGAGCAGCACCGGCGCATCCTCCGGCAAACCGAGCGTGCGCCGCGCGTCGGCTTTGGCGAGCAGCGGCACTTGCGATTCGTAGAGCGGATGGAACAACGGACAGGTACGCGCGTCGGAACTGAAGCCTCGCAGCTCCGATTCGACGCTGCGGGAGAGGGTGAGAAATCCATCGGATGATGAGACCAGCAAGCGCTTCAGCATCGGTTCCCCCGGAATGGATTCATGCGAGGTGAAGTTGTGCAGCAGCACCACGGTCGGCAGACCGCTCACCCGTCGCACGACTGAAACCAGCGGCGCGAGCAGGCCGCTCCAGTAGGCGACGAGCAGCAGGTCGGGACGGCTCCGGCGGAGTTGCCGGGCAACTGAAAACCAGGTGAAAGGATTCATCAGATCGAAGGAGAGCGGCATCGATGCCGGAGGTTTAGCGCCGGGCTCCGTCGCCAAGCGTCCCTTCAGCAACCAGCGGGGCCAGAGGCGGCGGAAGGGCACCGGAACCACCTCGCAACCAGACGCTTGGAGCGCTTGTCGTAGCCGTTCGCTGAAACGGGCAATCCCCCCTTTGAAGGGGGGAAAGGGGCTGATAAGGGCTATCCGCAAAGGCTTCAAGAGCGGCGTCCGGTTTGGGGCGGACGAATGTTACTTCTCGCCGAACCCCTGTTCAAAAAATTCGATGAGCTTGCTGGCGGCCTCATCCTCATCCTCGCCTTCAAGCCTCAGCACCAGGCGGGAGCCTTTGGGCGCAGCCAGACTCATGACGCCGATGATCGATTTGGCGTTGATCGACGATCCCTCCATCTCGATGAAAAATTCGGACTTGAACTTTGAGGCGAGCTTGACGACTGCCGCCGCGGGACGGGTGTGCAGCCCCGCGCTGTTGGTTATGGTCACTTCCTGGACAATCACGGATTCGGGTCGGTTTTAGTGGTTGAGAGTTCTGACCATCGCGATTTCATCGCACGCCATAAGCTTCGGGCAGTTGGTGCAATCGCGCCAGATTTTCTGTGGAAAATACTCCTTTTCGATCTCATTGTACCCCATCTTGGTGAAAAATCCGGGGCTGAGCGTCAGGACGAACACCTCCCTGACCCCCTCTTCGGTCAGGACGGACTCAGCTTTTCTGACGAGCAGGCTCCCGATCCCCTTGCCGCGAAACTCGTCGGCGACAGCCAGCGAGCGAATTTCGGCCAGCTTCACCGAGTAAAAGGCGACAGCGCAGCAGCCGATGAGACGGCCCTGATATTCGGCTACGAAGAAGTTACGAATATGTTCGATAATGCTCTCGACCGGACGCTTGAGCATGATGCCTTTCCCGGCGTAGGCGTCGGTCATCCGGGAGATCAGTTCGGCCTCGTTCAGGCGTGCGTTGCGGATGATGGTCTCAGTTGCCGGCATTGTCCTCGATCACTGGGTTCGGAGCGGAAACCTGCTTCCACATCTCGTGCTTGAGGGCCGGAAGCCCTGTTCCGGCCACGCTTGAAATGGCGAAAACTTTTGCGCCCGGTTCAAGCTCCGGCACGGCGAACTCTTCCGGAGCGATGTCCATCTTGGTGATCACCGCAAGCCTCGGCTTGGAGAGCAGGCCGGGATCGAACTTCTCGAGTTCCTTGAGCAGCGTGGCGTACTCGGCAGCAATGTCGGGCGAGTCGGAGGGCACCATCACGAGCAGGGTTTTGGTGCGCTGGATATGGCGCAGGAACTGGATGCCCAGTCCGCGCCCCTCGGCAGCCCCCTCGATGATGCCTGGAATGTCGGCCATCACGAAGGACTTGAACTCCTCGTAGCGCACGATGCCGAGATTGGGCACGAGCGTGGTGAAGGGGTAGTCGGCGATTTTCGGCCTGGCTGCGCTGAGTACCGAGATCAGGGTCGATTTGCCCGCGTTGGGAAAGCCGACGAGGCCGACGTCGGCCATCAGCTTCAGCTCCATTTCGAGTTCGAGCTCCTCGCCCTTCTCGCCGGGCTGGGCGAAACGCGGAGCCTGCCGGGTCGCCGTGGCAAAGTGCTGATTGCCCTGACCGCCGCGTCCGCCCTTGACGATCATCACCTCCTGCCCATCCTCGACCATGTCGCAAATCACCTCGCCAGTTTCGGCGTTGCGCACCACCGTGCCGCACGGTACTCCGATCACAATGTCGTTGCCCGCCTTGCCACTCTTTCGCCCGCCCATGCCGTGCCCGCCGCGCTCGGCGATGTAGGATTTGCGGTACTTGAAGTCGAGCAGTGTGGAGAGCTGCCGGTTGGCAAGCAGATAAACGCTGCCGCCACGCCCGCCATCGCCGCCATCAGGGCCGCCCTTGGGCACAAACTTTTCGCGCCTGAAACTCACGCATCCCCGCCCGCCGTCGCCAGCCTTCACCGAGATTTTCGCACTATCAACAAACTTCACGCTTCCGTCCTTTTTGTAAGAATCCTTTTTGCAGGAATCGCCACCATTAAATAAGTTATCCTGAAAATCAAACCACACCGACGATGCCCGCTGCACGCAAAACCCGCAAGAAACAGGAGCCGACCATCGAAGAGCTGATCCAGCGCCTCGAAGAGCTGACCGGCCAGATCGAGAATCCCGACACCGGGCTGGAAAACTCCATCACGCTGTACGAAGAGGGCCGCTCGATCGCAGAAGAGTGTCGCAAACGTTTGCTGGAAACCCGCAAAAAGCTCGAAACGATCACCCCCAACCAACCCGCAAAACCTGCCGCCAATCCAGAAAAGCCGGCCAAACCGGAACCACCGAAACCGGCAGGGCTGTTCGACATGGAGAGCTGACCGCTCAGGCGTCGAGCATCTTCTTGAGAATTTCGTTGACCACCTTTGGGTTAGCCTTGCCCTTCATCTTCTGCATACACTGACCGACGAAAAAGCCGAAGAGCTTGGTCTTGCCACTGCGGTACTGTTCGAGCTGCTTCGGGTTTGCCTCCAGAATTTCAGCGATAGCTGCTTCGATTGCGCCGGTATCGGAGACCTGCGCAAGTCCTTCGCGCTTGACGATTTCGTCCGCCGTGGCTTCGTCCTCCTGCATGATCTCGAACACCTGCTTGGCGATGGTGTTGCTGATGGTGCCCGCGCCGATGAGCTTGATGAGGCCACCGAGCCGCTCTGGCGAAATGGCAAATTCGGCGATGTCGAGGTACTTCTCTTTCAGCGTACGCATCACCTCACCCATCACCCAGTTCGACGAGGCCTTCGCGTCGCCGGAGACTTGCAGCGTTGCCTCGAAGTAGTCGGCGATTTCGCGCTCCACGGTGAGCACCCCGGCATCGTATTCGGGGATACCGAACTCGGCGACAAACCGCGCTGAACGGTCTTCCGGGAACTCCGGCAACTCCTCCTGCATCCGGTGCATCATGCCGTCATCAACCAGCACCGGCACGAGATCGGGATCGGGGAAATAGCGATAGTCGTGGGCGTGCTCCTTACCGCGCATCGAGCGGGTTTCGAGCTTGTCGGCATCCCAGAGGCGCGTCTCCTGAAAAATTGTGCCGCCGCCTTCGATCACCTCGATGTGGCGTTTGGCTTCGTACTCGATGGCGCGCTCGACGTTGCGGAACGAGTTCATATTTTTGATCTCGGTGCGGGTGCCATACTCAGTCGCGCCGACCGGCCTGACCGACACGTTGGCGTCGCAGCGCAGGCTCCCCTCCTCCATGTTGCCGTCGGAGATGCCGAGATACTTGACGATCTGGCGCAGCTTTTGCAGGTAGGCCGAGGCCTCCTTCGGCGTGCGCATGTCGGGGTAGCTCACGATCTCCAGCAGCGGCACGCCGCAACGGTTCACGTCGATGAAGGTGTCGTCGCCGATATCGTGGATCGACTTGCCCGCATCCTCCTCGATGTGAATCCTCACGAGGCGAACATCCTTGCAAACCTCGTCGTTCTCGACGTGAATCATCCCCTCCGAGCAGATCGGCTCCTCGAACTGCGAAATCTGGTAGCCCTTCGGAAGGTCGGGGTAGAAGTAATTCTTGCGCGCCATAATCGAGTGGCGAGCGATGGTGCAGTTGGTGGCCAAGCCCAGCTTCACGGCATCCTCCACCACACGGGCGTTCAGCACCGGCAGCGCGCCGGGCAGCGCAAGGCAGACCGGGCAGACGTTGGTATTGGCTGCCTGCCCGAAGGTTGCCGAGCAGCCGCAGAAGGCCTTGCTTTCTGTATTGAGCTGACAGTGAACCTCAAGGCCCACGACAATTTCATAGTTCATTTACAAAAACTGAAAAAGTGAAAAAACCTTATCGAAACCGGCAAGCGCTTATTGTCCGGGCTTGAAGCTGAACTTCTGGCCACCAATGGTCGCCTCACCCATGATACCGGCATTCAGCATCGCAAACACGGCTACGCCGTCAGAATAATCGGTATTGGTAGCCATCCCCGTCTGAACGATCACCACGCCAGCCTGCGCGCTCAGCTCGAAATTACCTTTCGTGAAATTGGCAAGTGCGGCCCGATCCTTGAAAAAAATGATCTCGGAAAACGCCTGACCACCAAGCTGCGGTCCCACATTGACCAGCGTCACCGTTGACCTTCCGATGGGCACACCGCGCTCATACACGATACCTTTTCCGTGACCGCCACCGATCACCATAAAACCACCTTTATAGATATCGGAGAAGACCGCATAACCATAGGCCTTTGAAAAAAAGCGCTCAAGAGATGGGGCGTTCTTTCTGAACTTCCCAATCGTTCGCTCGGCATTCGCCTCATCAGCCGGATCCCATCCAGCACGAGTTGCGCTACAGGCTGTGAGAAGCGCTACCAGAGAGATCATCAACACCCTCATCGAAAAAATCCTTTTCATCATGACCACATATTTTTCGTTGGAATAAATAAAACCAAACCGGCAACAAGTTGCAATGCAACACCAGCCTGCAATGTACGATTTTCCAGCCTGAAAACCCGGAAATGCACGCACCCGCCCGGTCTCAGGATATTGGACGCTGAAGCGGTCGAAATCTTTTGGCCCTCCCCGCTTTTGGCCCAACCCAAGAAACATCGTCAATAGCAATGACGACAAAAAGATCTGCGGCGCACCAGGTATAGCATCATTGAACGAAAGAAAAACTGAACGATAAGAAAGAGTTGAAATTCTGATCAGGCTCTGCAATAGTGCTGTTTTGAGCAGAATGTGTCGTTCTCATTGGGAGTAATTGGCCTTCCCGCTGAGGAAGCGACCGCAGGAGCTACGGCCGCTTCCTCAAACTGCTTGCGCCTCGGGATTTCTCAGCCCCCGCTCGCCTCAAGTTCGCGTTTCAGCGCTTCGCGCTCGATCTCGAGGCGGCGGAGTTCGCGGTTGATGCGGTCGAGTTCCTCCGGCTCGCTGTCGATTTCGAGCCTCAGCCGCGACGAGGCCTCGTCGATCAGATCGATCGCCTTGTCGGGCAGGAAGCGGTCGGCGATATAGCGGTTCGAGAGCTCGGCGGCAGCGACCAGCGCGGCGTCCTTGATGCGCACGCCGTGGTGGATTTCGTACTTCTCCTTCAGGCCGCGCAGAATCGAGACCGTGTCCTCAACGCTCGGCTGATCGACCACAACCGTCTGGAAACGCCGTTCGAGCGCCGCGTCCTTTTCGATGTGCTTGCGGTATTCGTCGAGCGTGGTTGCGCCAATGCAGCGCAGCTCACCGCGAGCTAGCGCGGGTTTGAGGATGTTGGCCGCGTCCATCGAACCTTCAGCGGAACCCGCACCGACGAGCAGATGCAGCTCGTCAATGAAGAGAATCACCTCGCCGTCGGAGGCCTGCACCTCCTTGACGAGCGCCTTCAGCCGCTCCTCGAACTCGCCTCGAAACTTGGTGCCCGCCACCAGCGCAGCGATGTCGAGCGCGGCGATCTGCTTGGACTTGAGATTCTCCGGCACGTCGCCGCCCACGATGCGCTGGGCGATGCCCTCGACGATAGCCGTCTTGCCGACGCCCGGCTCGCCGATCAGCACCGGGTTGTTCTTGGTGCGGCGGCTCAGAATCTGGAGCACGCGGCGGATTTCGTCGTCGCGGCCAATGACCGGATCAAGCTTGCCCTTGCGCACCAGATCGTTCAGATTGCGGGAATATTTCTTGAGCGAGTTGTACTGATCTTCGGCGGTCTGGCTGGTCACGCGCTGCGAGCCGCGGAACGAGGTCAGCACCTTGAGAATGGCGTTGCGGTCGACCCCCGCGTCCTTCAGAATCTTTGAGACCTTGACCCCGGCCTCGCTCATAGCGATGAAGAGGTGCTCGGAGCTGATGTACTCGTCTTTGAGCTGCTCGGCCTCCTTGAGCGCCACGTCGAACACCTTGCCAAGATCACCGGAGATGTACTGCCCTGACGCCGAAGCACCGGTCACTTTGGGAATGCGGTCGATCTCCCGGTCGATAACATCGAGCAGCATGTCGATGGGAGCTTCGAGTTTCCGGGCGATCTGGCAGGCAATGTTATCGTTATCACCCAGCATGACGCTGAGCAGATGTTCCGGCTCGACCTGCTGGTTCTGCTTGCTGCCGGCCATCACAGCAGCAGCCTGAAGCGCTTCCTGCGCTTTGACGGTGAATTTATTCGGATCGAAATGCATGGTGAATCGTGTCTTGCTTTTTCAGTTATGCTTTAACGCATGCGGCAAAAGGGCGCAACCTCCTATGCCGCCACGCGTTATCTATAACCACAAAAAAAGTCAAAACGTTACCCGCAGACAATCCGGAGTCCGGTCAGCTGCGATCGACGTTTTTCGGCAGGCTTTTCATGAGGGAACCGGCAACAAGCTTGACAATTTCACCACCCGTCACCAGAAGGTCGGCGCCCTTCTCGCGAATGTGGATCTGGGTAGCCACCTGATCCTTAAAATAATCGACGCTGGCCTGGTCGTAGTTTTTGCCTCGAACGTACTCGTCGATGAGGGCTTCGGCCTGGCTGTAGGGCAGGTTGAAAACCTTCAAGCCAAGTTTGGCCCGTTCGATTGGGTCAAGGATCTTCTGCCCCGTTTCTTGGTTCTCCATATCGCTCTGATTTACTTCTGATGAATTGAACTTGAAAAGAGTGGTGGGGCAGCTACGGCCCCATCCTGCGGTAATTTAAGAATCTTTCAATCAAGTTGCCATAACTGCACCACAGACGAATAATGTGCAGAATCCAATCTTTGAACTTATTTTCTTGCACTTGTCAGATTGTTGAAAGTTATGAGTACTGACGCATGAATATTCTTGCTTGTATCAAACAGGTGCCCGACATGGCTGGGCACTTCGAGCCGAATGAGGCCGGCACCTGGTTCGACGAAACCGGGCTTACCTGGCGGATGAACGAGTACGACACCTTTGCGGTCGAGCAGGCTGTCCGGCTGAAGGAGCAGCTTGGCGGAGAGGCGGAGGTGACGGTGGTGTCCGTCGGCCCGGCGAGGGTGGTCGAGACGATCCGCAAGGCGCTGGCGATGGGGTGCGACGAGGGCATGCACATCGACGACGCCGAAGCTCCGGAGCGCGATCCGTGGCAGATCGCCTCGATGATCGCCGGGTTTGCCGCCGGGCGCGGGTTCGACCTCGTCTTCACCGGGATGCAGTCCGAAGACCGCAGCTCGGCACAGGTTGGCGTGCTGGTGGCCGAGCGGCTCGGCATCGCCTGCGTGACCGGCATCACAGCGTTCGAGTGGCAGGATGGTGAAATCACCGTCGAGCGCGAAATCGAGGGCGGAAGAATTTGCTCGATTCGCCTGAAGTCACCGGCTCTACTCACCTGTCAGCAGGGTCTCAATTCGCCGCGTTACCCGAACCTGCCCAGCATCATGAAGGCGAAGCGGAAAAAGCTGACCGTCATGCAACCGGCGGAGGTCGGGCTTGAAGAGCCGAAGGTATCGTCCGAAAAATTCCGCCCGCATGAGCGCAAATCGGCTGGCGTGATTCTCGAAGGCTCACCTGCCGAGCTTGCCGTGCAAGTGCTCGATATTCTCGAAACAAAGACCGCCGTGCTCGGCAAGGGAGGTGCGCGATGAAGCTGTTGCTTGTGGGCGAATGCCGCGACGGGCGACTTGCCACCGAAACCGCGGAGCTGTTCGGATTTTCCGCCCGGCTCGATGCGGAGGTTTCGATGGCGTTGGTCGGATCGGCGGACGATCTTCCCGCTTTCGACGGGCGGCTCTATCTGGCTAATCTCGAAACGTACGGCGAATTCAGCTCCGACGTGCACAAACGGCTGGTGCTTGCCGCCGTCGAGCGCGAGCAGCCGGATGCGGTGGTTTTGCTCCACTCGTCGTATGGCTGGGATCTTGCGCCGAGGCTCGCCGCCGCGATGCAGTCGGCGCAGATCTCCGGGGTTGTCGGCCTCGATGATGATGGCTACGTGGTCGAGAGCTGCAACGGCAAGATGCTCCGGACGGTCACGCCGCAGACGCCGGTCGCCGTGCTGACCCTTCAACCCGGAGCGTTCGAGGCCCTGGCGATGGACGGCCAGCCGGAAGTGATCAAGCTCGACACCTCAACGGAAAGCGCCATCGAGTTTGTCGGTTGCCGCCAGCCGGAAGCGGGGATCGATCTCACTCGCGCCGAGGTGATCGTCAGCACCGGGCGCGGCGTCGGAAATGCCGAGCAGGTCGCGTTGGTCGAAGCGCTGGCGTCGGCTCTTGGCGGTGAAGTCGGCGCGAGCCGTCAGGCGGTTGATGCCGGATGGCTCGACCGGAGCCGCCAGATCGGCTCGAGCGGCCAGAGCGTTTCGCCAGCGCTCTACGTGGCGTGCGGCATCTCCGGCGCGATCCAGCATCTTGCCGGCATGAAAGGCTCCGGCTTCGTGCTCGCCGTCAACACCGACCGGGACGCGCCCATCGCCAGCGTGGCCGACGTGCTTGCAGTGGCCGACGTGGCGGAGTTCCTGCCCGCGCTGACGGCGGCGCTGGAGAAGCGGTGAGTTTTGAATCAACAGTAACGAAACAGCGGATGAAACCAGAAGATTACGCCTTCACGCTTGAGATGGAGGTGCGCGACTACGAGTGCGACATGCAGGGCATCGTCAACAACAGCGTCTATCAGAACTACCTCGAACACGCCCGCCACGTCTGGCTCAAGACGGTCGGGATCGATTTCAAAGAGTTCACCGAGCGGGGCATCAACCTCGTGGTTGTTCGCGCCGAACTCGACTACAAATCTCCGCTGCAAAGCGGCGACCGCTTCATGGTCGGCCTGACGATGGTGCGCGAGTCACCGCTGCGATTCGCCTTTTATCAGGACATTTTGCGCCTGCCGGACATGAGGCCCGCCATCAAAGCCAAGATCATCGGCACCGCGCTCAACCAGCGAGGCCGCCCGGAGATTCCGGCGGAACTCGACCGGCTGATGCAGCCGGGGGCGTGAAGTGGCTCTGATGTCAGAGATTTTGTTACAATCAAAAGATTGTTTTATAAACGATTGGCGAAATGTTGCTGTTCGCTTTTGTTAGAAATTTTGTGACACTTTTCGTTTGATTTATGAAACCACTCAAAGAGGTTGCAGGGGCTTATCTGGCGCTTTCCGAGGCGCAGCGGCAGTTGGTCGCGGGCGCGTTTGACGAGGCGGCGGCGAACTGCCGCAAGGCGATGGAGATTTCGCACACCATGCCGCCGGAGGAGGCGTTCGATCACGCCGGGTTCGATGCGTTCTGCCACGCCGGGCTGGCCGAGGCGCTGGCGGGGCTTCGGTCGTTCGACGAGGCGCTCCAGTCTGCCGACAAGGCGTTGCACCACTTCAACCGGCGCGGCGAGCTGAACGAGGACGAGGGCAAGCTCTGGATTTCGGCGGTTTACAGCCGGGCGCTGGCGCTCGATGGATTGGGGCGTGGCGCGGAGGCGCTGCCGGAGTTTCGCAAGACGGTCGAGATGATCGACGAGCGCAAAGGCGATACGCCCGGCAAGGAGCGGATGAAAGAGGTCGCCAGTGACCGGATTACGAAAATCGGCGCGTCGAATCAGCACAAAAAGCCGGGCTACAAAGCCTGGTGGGAGTTCTGGTCGTGACCGAAACCGGCTCGATCCGGAGCGTCCTCGTCGTGCGGCTCAGCGCCATCGGTGACATCGTGCTGACCACGCCTGTGCTGGCCGAGCTGCATCGAGCGCTCCCGCAGGCGCGGATCGACTTCTGCACCAAAGCGCCCTTCGCGCCGCTCGTGGCGTCGAATCCCGCCGTAGCGTCGGTCGTGACGCCGGAGTCGCTTGCGCCCGACGCGTCGTACGATCTGGTGATCGATCTGCAAAACAATCGCCGTTCTCGCAAGTTGATCCGAACGCTTCGGGCGGGCAAGGTCACCCGTTACCACAAGCGCAACTGGAAGAAGCTGCTGCTGGTACAGTTCAAGATCAACGTTTCGGACGGCTACCGGTCGGTGGTCGAGCGCTACGGCGAGGCGCTCGGTAGCCTCGCGCCGAACGTCACTGCGCCGTGCGCCCTCTATCCGTCACCGGAGGATCGCGCTTTCGCCGCCGAGGCGCTCGGCGCGGACGGCCCCGTGCTCGCAGTCTGCTTCGGCGCGAATCACTTCACCAAGCGCTACCCGCTGGAGCGCTTCGCCCGGATCATCGAGATCGTCACGACCGAAACCCCGGCCCGCGTGCTGCTGCTCGGCGGCAAGGAGGACGAGCTGGAGGCTGAAAAGCTGATGGCCTTGCTTCCCGATTCTGCGCGGAGTCGTGTGCAGTCGCACGCCGGGAAGGCGTCGCTCATGCAGTCCGCCGCGCTGCTCGAACGCTCGGCGCTCGTGCTCACCAACGACACGGGGCTGATGCACATCGCCTCGGCGTTCTCCAAAAAGCTCTTCGTCATCTTCGGTTCCCCTGTCAAAGAGTTTGGCTTCATGCCTTGGGGCGCGGAGTACGAGCTGTTCGAGACGCCGGGCCTCGACTGTCGCCCCTGCTCGCACATCGGTCGCGCCGCCTGCCCGAAAGGGCACTTCCGCTGCATGATGGAGATCGCGCCGGAGACCGTCGCGGGGCGCATCGTCGAAACGCTCAACAAACGATCAGCATGAATATTTATACCTGGAACATCAACGGCATCCGCGCCCGCGAGGAGGCGCTCGCCGCATGGCTCGACAGCCGCAAGCCGGACATCGTCGTGCTCGAAGAGGTCAAGGCGCACGAGGAGGAGATTCCCGAAAGCATCACCGCAATCGCCGGTTACCGGAAATTCTGGAACGGCTCCTCGTTCAAAAAGGGGTACAGCGGCGTCGGCCTGCTCATCCGCGAGGGGCTTTTCGATGAGGCGACTTGCGAAGCGCCACCGTTCGACGTCGAGAACCGGACGCTGGTGCTGCACGCGCCGCAGTTCACCTTCATCGGCACCTACGTACCTCGCGGCAACGGCGAGGCGCACTACGCGGTGAAGCTTCGCTATCTCGCTGATCTGAAAGCGTTTATCGCTGCGCTCATGGCCGAGGGACGCGAGGTGGTGCTGGCCGGCGACATGAACGTCGCGCTCACCGAACTCGACGTGCATCGCTCGCAGAACAAGCCCGGCGCGACCGGCCTGCGCCCGGAGGAGCGCGCGGCCATCGAGGCGCATCTCGATCTCGGCCTGCACGACATCGTGCGCGAGCTGAATCCCGACAAGAAAGACCTGTTCACCTGGTGGCCCAACTGGAAGTTCGCCCGCGAGCGCAACCTCGGCTGGCGCATCGACTGCATCTACCTCACCGACGCTCTTGCCGCAAAGGCTTCCGGCGTTTCGGTCGATCTCGACGAGAAGAGTTCCGACCACGCTCCGGTGTCGGTGGAGCTTGAGTTTTGACCGGCATTCAGGCCCGTCGTCCGGTATCAGTTCCACGTTGGAAAACTGGATTTATATTCTTACTTTGGATGTCCCAAAACGCGAATGGTGTTCATGCAAAGCATGAAGCCGCGGAAGCAGGAATGCGCAATACCTGTTTTTCCGCCATTTGCGCAGTTTGACATCACACAAGAACCATTGCGCTATGAACAAACTCAAGCAGTACGAATGCACCGTCATCATTGACGGCGGCCTTCAGGACGAACCCATTGCCGAAGCCATGGAGCTGGTCAAAAAGACCATCACCGACCAGGGCGGCGTGATCAACAATGTTCTGGAAGTCGGAAGAAGAAAAATGGCCTACCTCATCGGCAAGTCATCCGTTGGATACTATGCGCACATCGAGTTCGACGCAGCCCCGTCTGCGATCGCCGAAATCGAACGTGTGTTCCGCTACGAAGACAACATCCTGCGGTTCCTCATCATCCAGTTGAGCTCCCCGCTGCTCGAAATGCGCAAGCGCGTCGAGAAGTACAGCGTTATGCTTGGCAGCCCGGAAGATCAGGCTGAGCCTGAATCCGAATCGACGGCCAAGAGCTGAACGGCCGATCGATGACGGTTTTTGAATGAATGATGAATACGATACCATTTGAGAACAAAAAGGAGAAGATGTTATGGCGGATCTGAAGATGCCTGAAATCAACAGCGTCATTATTGCCGGAAACCTTACCAAAGACCCGGTGTTCAGACAGACAAATTCAGGCGGAACGCCAGTAGTAAATTTTTCTATTGCGTGCAATCGCCGGTTCAGGGACAGCAATCACCAGTGGCAGGAAGATGTTTGCTACGTTGGCGTGGTCGCCTGGAACAAGCTTGCCGAAAGCTGCCGTGACAATCTGAGGAAAAGCTCAGCGGTACTGGTTGACGGTGAGTTGCAGAGCCGCACCTGGAAAGCTCAGGATGGTACGTCAAGAACCGTGGTCGAAATCAAGGCACGGAGGATTCAGTTCCTCAACAAAAGAAAGAAGACCGACGAGGGTGAGTACGACGATGAAGGCTTCATCGAAGATGAAGCACATGGATCAAATCACAAACATGTGGACGCTGACGGACACATGTATGAGTACAAGTACCTCACTTCCGACTGAGACAAATCGCGCTTCGAGGCCGCAACCCGGCTTTAAAAAAGCGCATGATCATGCAAGCTAAATTCTGAACAAGATCAATGAGACAGAAACCCCGTAAATCAAAGGGCAACAAATCCCTGAGTAATGCTCTGGCATCGAAAAGGAAAGTGACGAAAAACCAGGTCGTGTTTTTCGACTATCGCGACGAAAGGAAACTGAAGCGCTTCATCAACGACCAGGGCAAAATTATTCCCCGCCGTATTACCGGCCTGTCGGCAAAAGAGCAGAGCCTTCTGACCCATTCAATCAAATGGGCAAGGTTCCTGGCCATCATCCCTTACGTGGCCGACGAATACAAATAAGTGGTTGTCCACACAAGTTTAATTATTCAGAACGAGGAAACTGACCGTGAAAATAATTTTAAGAAAAGATGTGGCAACCCTTGGCGATGCCGGTGAAGTCGTCACCGTCAAGAACGGGTATGCCAATAACTACCTGATTCCCCAGGGCTATGCCATCAGGGCTACCGAAGGCACCCTCAAGGCACTTGAAACCGAAAAGAAACAGCAGGCACGAAAAATCGAACAGCGCCGCAAGGAGGCTCGCGAATTGTCTGCTAAAGTTGAACAGATGACGCTTAACATTTCTGCCAAATCTGGCGAGTCGGGCAAGCTGTTCGGAACGGTAACTTCCGGTGACATTGCCGAAGCGCTCAAGGCGCAAGGCGTTGAGATCGACCGCCGCAAAATTCAGCTCGAAGCTCCGATCAAGGCGCTTGGCAAGTACGAAGCCGAGGCGAAGATCTACATGGACATCACCGCCAAACTCAGCATCGTGGTTGCAGCCGAAGGCGCAGAAGCCGTTGAAGCTTCGGAAGCTGCTGAAGCCTCTGAAGCGCCAGAAGCCGGAGAGTAAACACTCCTTCAGGAATTTCGAAAGAACGGCTCCTGAAACCCGGAAAACAAGAAGCCTCATGACACACCAGTCGTGAGGCTTCTTTATGTTCTGTTGTTGTAAAATCATCGGGGCTGGTGTACCATTTAATGAGACGGCCACTCTTCCGCTCAAGCCGTGCCTCGCGCAGTATCTACCCATCAAACGGAGAGCATTATGAAACAAACTCTTCTTCAGGAAAAATATCCCATCTACATTCTCGAGCTTGACAAAGAAGAGACGAGCTATCGTAACGTCGATGAAATCATAGCCTACTTCCGACAGAAAATCGAATCGCATCCGGTAGCAGTACTCATCGGAGAGTTCGACCACTACGCGCACACCACCAGCCTGCCGGAAAGCAAAATCGGCGAGGGGATTTCCGCTGGAAAGAACATCGTATTCTGCTTCGGCAAAGAGCTGATGAGTCCCAAAATGCTTGCCGTGCGCCCCCGCTCGATCGGCGTAGCCGAAATTGAAGGTCATTTCGTCATCAGCTTTCTCGAAGCACCAAACCCTGTAGCTAATGCCTCGATGGAGGAGTGGACTCTGGCGCTGAAGAGCCACTGAAGAAAGATTTTATCGGACGGATAGAAATGAAAAACCCGCGGGTTGTCAGGTGACTGCCGCGGGTTTTTCATTTTCTGCTTTGCCTTTTTGCTCACGCAGTAAACTGGCTGAGCATCCGGACATCGTTTTCGAACAGGAGGCGGATGTCGTCGATTTTGTATCGTAAAAGTGCGGTGCGATCCACACCCATGCCGAAAGCGTAGCCGGTCCACTCTTCGGGATCGATGCCGCAGTTCTTCATGACGTTGGGGTGCACCATGCCGCAGCCCATGATTTCGAGCCATCCGGACTTTTTGCAAACACGGCACCCCTTGCCACCACAGAGGTAGCAGGTGACATCGACCTCGGCCGACGGCTCGGTGAAGGGGAAAAAGCTTGGGCGGAACCGGAGCTTCACGTCGCTACCGAACATCTGGCGGGCGAACGAGTAGATGGTGGCTTTCAGGTCGGCGAACGAAACGTTCTTGTCGATGTACAGACCTTCGAGCTGGTGGAAGACGCAGTAGCTTCGCGCGCTGATGGCTTCGTTGCGATAAACCTTGCCAGGGCAGATCACCCTGATCGGCGGCTTTTCGTCGAGCATCACGCGCACCTGCACCGGCGAGGTGTGCGTGCGCAGCAGAACGTCGCCCTCGGGCTGGCCGCGGGTAACGAAAAAGGTGTCCTGCATGTCGCGGGCCGGATGGTTCGGCGGAAAGTTGAGCCGGTCGAAGTTGTACTCGTCGAGTTCAAGCTCCGGGCCGGTAGCGATGCTGAAACCCATCGCGTTGAAGATGCGCTTCATGTCGCCCAGCACCTTCTGGGCGGGGTGCTCCGAGCCGCAGAATGAGCGGCGTCCGGGAAGGGAGAGATCAATCGAAGGGGCATCAGCCTCAGCGCCTTGCGCAAAGCTGCTTTCAGCTTCGGCGATTCTCTTTTCAGCGGCCTGTTTCAGCCCGTTGAGCAACTGCCCTATGCGAGGCCTGTCAGCAGAATCGACGGTTTTGAGCTGGCCGAACAGGCCAGCTATTTTACCCTTGCGCACGGTGAACTCGAGCTTGAACGCTTCGAGTTCACCGGCGTTCCGGATCTGGTATCCTTCGATCTCCTGCTGCAGTTGTTGAATGCGTTTCTCCATAGGGCGCGTCACATTGGGGCACCTCTAAAAACTTATTACGAACCCCGGTTGCTGCGTTGGGTAATGCTCAAAATCCTCACGTGCGGCAAGTACGCTCCGGTTTCTGCGCTCCAGCCGCCTTGCACTCGGGGCTCTCATGACATTTTTTAGAGGCGCCCATTTATCTATAATTAATCGAGAGCCGTCTTGACGATCATTGCAAATGCTTCCGGATCCTTAACGGCGATTTCGGCCAGCGCCTTGCGGTCGATGTCAATGTTTTTCTTGTGGATGGCGTCCATCAGGCGCGAGTATGATACACCGTTCTGGCGGGCAGCGGCGTTGATGCGCATGATCCAGAGCGAACGGAAGGTTCTTTTCTTGACCCGGCGATCGCGGTAGGCGTATTGCTCGGCTTTGTCAACGGCATGCTTGACGACGGTCAGCACGTTTCCGCGTGAACCCCAGTATCCTTTGGCTTTATTGAGAACCCTCTTCCTTCTGGCTTTGGAAGCTACCGAATTGGTTGATTTAGGCATCGTGGTATCGAATTAATGTTTTAGACTGTCTCAGGCGAGGATCATTCTCTTGATCTGCTTCTCTTTTGTTGCATCGACCAGCGTTGACTGGTGCAGGCGGCGAGTGCGCTTCCTGTTTTTATGTTCCAGGTTATGGGAGCCGTTCATACGCTCGCGTTTGACTTTTCCAGAACCGGTGGCCTTGAATCGCTTGCAGGCACCGCGGTGTGATTTCATTTTAGGCATGATCGTCGATTTAAATTAAAAGTCGATTTTTCTGTAATCTCTGTTTATTCGTCCTCTTCCGGCACGTCGGACTGCTCCGGCAGTGGCGGCAGCGCAGCAGCTTTTTCAGCCCTTGCCCGCTGCTTTTCGAACTGCTCAATCTTCTTCTTGTCAGGCTCGAAATAGACGAAGAGCTTCTTGCCCTCGAACTTGGGATCGCCATCCCGGTTGGCCACCGTGCTGAGCCTTTCGGTCAGGCGGTTGGCCAGCTCGAAGCCTTTGTCTTTGTAGATGATCGAACGACCGAGGAACACGATGGTCGCGCGGACGCGGTTGCCCTTGCGGAGAAACTCTTCGAGGTGCGCAGTCTTGAAATCGAAATCGTGCTTGTCGGTGTTGGGATGGAACCGCAACTCCTTAAGCGACGTAGTCTTCTGCTTTTTTTTGAGGTCCTTGTCCTTCTTGTCCATCTTGTAGATCAGCTTGCCGTAATTTTCCAGCTTGCATACGGGCGGCTGGGCATTCGGCTGCACTTCAATGAGGTCGAGGTTGCGATCCTGGGCCAGACGGCGTGCGTCCTGCGTTTTCATGATCTGCATGCCTCCTTCGGGCAGGACGACGCGGACTTCAGGTACGCGAATCTGCTCGTTGACCCTGTAAGATGGTTTCAACTTCTTGGGTGCTGTTCTCTTTTTTCTCATTCGATCATGGTTGGTTGTTAAAACCGGGATGATTTAGCTTCGCTGGTCGATCTCTTCGCGGAGCTTGCCGATCAGCTCGTCAACGCTGAAGCTTCCGGCGTCGCCTTTGCGGTGGCGGCGGAGCGACACTTCGCCCGCTTCCTGTTCGTTCCTGCCGATGATAAGCATGGCGGGAATTTTCGAGAGTTCGGATTCGCGAATTTTCTTGCCGATCTTTTCGCTGCGCAAGTCGATCTCAGCGCGGATACCTGCTGCGTGCAATTTCGCGTAAACCTCGCGGGCGTAGTCGTGCACGTCCTCGGCGATGGGCAAAACGACCGCCTGCACCGGTGCGAGCCAGAGCGGGAAGTTGCCCGCCGTGTGCTCGATCAGCACGCCGATAAAGCGCTCCATCGAACCGAACGGTGCGCGGTGGATCACCACCGGGCGATGCTTCTGGCCATCGCTGCCGATGTAGCTGAGGTCGAAGCGCTCCGGCATGACGTAATCAACCTGCACGGTACCGAGCTGCCACTTGCGGCCAATCGCGTCGCGCACGATGAAGTCGATCTTCGGGCCGTAGAAGCTCGCTTCGCCGATGCCGATGAAGTACTTGATGCCCATACGGTCGGCGGCCTCCTTCACATCCTCCTCGGCCTGCGCCCACACCTCGGCGGTGCCGCCGTACTTCTCCAGATTTTCCGGATCGTGCAGCGACAAGCGGGTCTCGACGTCGTCGAAGCCGAGCGTGTTGAAGACGAAACGGGTCAGGTCGATGGCGTTGCAGATTTCGTCAACAAGCTGGTCGGGACGGCAGTAAATATGCGAGTCGTCCTGCGTGAAGCCGCGGGCGCGCACCAGACCGTTCAGCTCGCCGGACTGCTCGTGGCGATAAACGGTGCCGAACTCGGTCAGCCGGACCGGCAGATCGCGATAGCTGCGCAAGGTCGAGCTGTAGATCAGGTGGTGGTGCGGGCAGTTCATCGGCTTGAGCAAGTACTGCTCTTCCCTGCCGGTCTCATCCTTGTAGGTGAGCGGTGGGAACTGCGAGTCGCTGTAGTACGGGTAGTGGCCCGAACGTTTGTACAACTCGATGTTGCCGATGTGCGGCGTGTAAACCGGCACGTAGCCGCGCTTGCGCTGCTCCTCCTTGAGGAAGGTTTCGAGCTCGTTGCGCACGATTGCGCCGTTCGGCAGCCAGATCGGCAGGCCGCTGCCGACCTCCGGGGTCAGCATGAACAGCCCCAGCTCCGAACCGAGCTTGCGGTGGTCGCGCTTGCGGGCCTCCTCCAGCCGGGCGACGTGCTCCTTGAGCAGCTTGTCGCTTGGGAAGGTGATGCCGTAGATGCGCTGCATCGTTTCGCGCGACGAGTCACCACGCCAGTACGATGACGAAATATTGGTCAGCAGCACCGCCTTGATCTTGGCGGTCGAGGGCAGATGCGGGCCGCTGCACAGGTCGGCGAAGCTGTCCTGGTGATAGACCGAAACCGTCGGGACTTCCTTCAGTGTGTCTTCGAGAATTTCGACCTTGTATGGATCCTTGCGCTCGTTGGCGAAGTATTCGATGGCCTGCTCGCGCGGCATCTCCTCGCGGGTGATGGCGAGGTCGCGCTTGCTGATCTCCAGCATCTTCGCTTCGATTGCGCGGAGGTCATCCTCGTTGAAGCGGTGCTCGCAGGCGATGTCGTAGTAGAAGCCCTGCTCGATGGCCGGGCCAGCGCCGAACTTCGCGCCGGGGAAGAGTTCCTCGATGGCGTGGGCCATCAGGTGGCTCGAACTGTGCCAGAAAATCTCCTTGCCTTCCGAAGAATCAAACGTGACAATCGAGACCGCCGCGTCACGGGTGACGGGCGTGCCGAGGTCGCAGGGCCTGCCGTCGATGGTGAAACCGAGGGCTGCCTTGGCGAGCTTGTTGCCGATGGATGAGGCGATTTCCAGCCCGGTCACGCCGGACGGAAAGGTTCGTTCAGAACCGTCGGGCAGGGTGATGGTCACCTGCTGGCGGCTCTCGCTGCTATCAGACATTGAGTTGTCCATAAATCGTGTTATCAGGGTGAGCGTTCGAGCGTCACCCGCTCCCTTTTGGGAGGAAAATCCAGACAGCCGCTTTTAGTCAGTATTCGCCGGACGGGAGGGCTGCTATCGGACGCCGAGCTGAAAACCAGCGGCGTGTCTGTTCCCCGTACCGATAAGAAGATCGGAAGTATGCAAAATATTTTGGAGAATTCCAAGAGGAATATTGGGACGGGGTTTGAATTGTAGGGGCGAACCTGCGTGTTCGCCCTTGATGGTAATGCCGTGGACTTGGTGGACAAGAATGTCCGCCCCCCGTTCTCTTCACCCCAACTGTTGCAGAATATCCGGGGTTACGGTGTCTGCGCCTCGGCTTGCCGCCAGATTTTCGGCTTTGCGTTTGAGTTCTCGGCCAAAGGATATCTGGCTGATGAACGGGGCTTTTTTGACGATACCGTCGAGGATGGCGTTAGCTTCGGGCGTCCATTTGAGCGGCTTTGCCGGAGCCGCCGCTTGCTGCCGCCGGGTGATGGGCAGGAAGTTGAAGAGGGTGTCGTAGAGCGCGTTGACGATCTCCTGCACCAGCCAGACCACGCCGCTGTGGCCCATGAAGGGGGTGCCGAGCGCGCGGCGCACGATGGGGCCGGGGAAGCCTGCCGGGATGAAGCGGGTTTTGGCGTCGAGTTCGGCGAGGTAAATCTTGTCGGGCATCCGTCCGTAGAGGAATTGCGGCTGGTTCGCTTTGATCTCTTCGCGCACGGCGTTGTTGTCCGCTATGGCCGAGTCGTGGCTGAAGAGGCACTGCATTCCGAGTTCGTCCGAGAGCACGCGCCTGATGCCGCGTGCGTAGCTTTTGCTCGCCACGACGCCGAAGCGGATGGTCGGGAACCACTCCGACTGCGGCCCGCGCCACAAGTCCCACACGGGGCTGAGCGTCGTGCGCTTCTCCTCCTCAATGAACTGCGCGGCCTCTTCCTCAGTCCCGCAAAGTCGTCCAACTTCCTCGATGAAGCGGTCGGTCTCGCCGATGCCGAAGGGCGCGTAGAGCACCGGGCGCTGGAGCTTTTCGGCGAGCGCCGCGCCGAATTCGCGGTACATCACCACAATCGCCGCCGAGTTTTTCAGCTCCGCGATGTCAGCCGCTTTGGACTCGAAGGGATAGACGTGCCGCACTCTGCCGCCCGCGCCCGCGACGAGCCGTTTGACTTCCGCAAGGTCGGCGGGGCTGTTGAAGCAGCCGTAGGTCGGGCCGATGATGCTCACCGTACCCGGTTCGGTTTCCGCCGGTTGGCCGTCGTCGAACTGCTCGAAGAGCCACGCCAGCGCCCGGTCGCGTCCCTGCCACTCGTTCTCGCCGAGCGAGTCGGAGGCGAAGAAGCGCACCGACGGGTACTTCATCGCGAGCATGTTCTGGTGGTCGCTGCCGATCATTTCGCTCTCCGCGCTCGACACGAGGATGAGCTGCTTGCCGGAACCCTTCAGCTTTTCGATGGTCTCCTGCACGATTTCGGAGCTGCCCGACGAGGAGATTTCGCGTTCGGTGAGGCTGGTGGGCGTGAGGTTTTCGAGGTAGGGAATGGCGTCGGTGTAGTCCATGACGGCCACGCCGGTCAGATTGTAGCACCCCACCGGCGCGTCGGCGATGACGTGTACGTCGTCGAGTGCGCAGAAGGTGTTGACCGCGGCCCAGTAGGCGCTGGCGGTGGATTCGTCCCGGATGGTTTTTGGCATGATCGGTATGATAATTTCATCCGCCAGCGGGCGGAATAGCGAGACAGACAGACCTCTAATTTATGGAATTCTCCGCCTAAAGTTCAAGGCCTGGAGCTTTCAAGTGAAACCGGCAGTTGCCCTGTCGGCACGAGTTCGCCCTTGAGCGTTTTGATGACAGCCTCCTGCGAATAGCCGCTGGAGCTGTAAGCGCACAGGGCGGTGCCAATCTCGGGGAATGCCGTAAAGATATAGGGCGAGCCGAACGAGACAAAAACGATCGGCGTCCCCTGCGGCAGAATGGCCGGCAGGCTTCGCACAAAGTCGTGTTGGAGCTCGGTGAGTCTGGACGGCATGGAACTGGACCAGGCCTGAATGCCGGTGGTCAGGACAACCGCGTCGGCTTTCGAAAGCAGCATCGAGGCTTCCCGGAACGTCTTCGCCCCGCTTGCCGGAGTGAGCCGTATGCTGGAAACTGCATACTCCCTGCCAAGCCTTTTGGCGAAGCTGCTGCCAAACGTTTCGCCAGGGCGATCATTGAGCATGATATTGACGACCCGGGCGCTGTCCGGCAGGCTGAGCGGCAGCATCCTGTCGCGGTCGCGAACCAGAGTGAGCGATTTCTCGGCCAACCGTTCGGCAACCTTGGCGCTTTGCGAAGTGCCGATCAGTTCATGCAGCCGGGAGGGATCGACCAGCTTCTGGCGGTCGAGGCCGACCCAGTGCTTGACCAGCAGAATCCGGCGCACCGATTTATCGATACGGCGTTCGGAAATTTTACCGCTTTCCACTGCGGCACAGACCGCCTCGAACGTCCGTTCAGGGTCTTCGGGATAGAGCAGGATGTCGTTGCCCGCCTTCACCGCCTTCACGGCGACCTCTTCCGGAGTCAGGCCACCGCTTTGCAGCGCCTTCATGTTCAGAGCGTCGGTGACGATGAGGCCTTTGAACCCGAGATCGTTGCGTAGCAGGCCGGTGACGATCTTTTTGGAAAGTGACGCCGGTTCAAGCGAGCCGGTCAGTTTCGGCACGGCCAGATGGCCCACCATGACGCTCAGCACGCCCTGCGAGATGGCCGACTGGAACGGTTGCAGCTCGTAGCGTTCCAAGCGTTTGCGGTCGCCTTCAAGCACCGGCAGGGCCTTGTGGCTGTCAACTGTGACGTCGCCATGCCCCGGAAAATGCTTGGCAGTGGCCACCAGCCCGCTGGATTGCATACCGTCGATGAAGGCCGCCGACATGGTGCTGACCAGCGGGATGCGGTCGCCGAACGAACGGGTGTTGATGACCGGATTGGCCGGGTTGATGTTCAGATCGACCGTGGGCGCATAATTTTGATGGATACCGACGGCCCGCGCCTCCCTTGCGGTAATCTCGCCCATGCTACGGGCGAGCTCGGGATCTCCGGCTGCGGAGACGGCCATCGCCGCAGGAAACTCCGTCGCGCCATCAAGCCTCATGGCGAGACCGCGCTCCATATCGGCGCTCACCAGCAGTGGCACGGCGGAAACGGACTGGAAGTGGTTGGTCAGTTTGACAGCACTTTCAAGATCGCCCTTGAGGAACATGATGCCGCCAATCTTTCCCTCCGCAGCCAGCCTCGAAATAAGAAGGTATTGCGGGCCAGTGTCGCTTTTGTAGACGGCATAGACCTTCGCCACGATCATCTGCCCCACCTTTTCCCGGATGCTCATGTTGCGCAACGTCTGTTCAACCCACGGCAATTCAAGATTGAAAAGCTGGCTGGTGTCGGTCTCTTCAGGCGTGTATGGCCCAACACTGGTGACTTTGGCCGTGGCCTTGCCGGGTTGCAGCATGGACGCAAAAAGCAGAAAAAACGCTACGGCTGAAACGAGTCGAAGACGCATGGTTTGAACAAGGTTGTTCTATTCGGACAAACGGGATTGATAACTGTGAGGGAAATCTATGAAACATATCCCTGAGACTGAAACGGGAAATAGTGAGGGATCGGTCGGGATGTGCACAAAAAAAAGAGGCTGCCCCGGTAGTCTCTCCGGAACAGCCTCGATCTGGAATGGCTTCTGCTGAATGACAAATCAGAGCGGGCAGCAGATGTTGAGCTTGCGCGAGGCCTGCGCTTCGTCGAGGCGCTTAACCGGCGTGGTTACCGGTGCGGAAAGGATCGCCTCGGGATTCGATTTGGCCTCTTCAGCAATGGCGATCATGGCATCGGCAAAAGCGTCGAGCGTCTCTTTGGCCTCGGTCTCGGTCGGCTCAATCATGAGCGCCTCGCTGACGATGAGCGGGAAATAGACGGTCGGCGCGTGGTAGCCGTAGTCGAGCAGCCGCTTGGCGATGTCGAGCGTGCGGACACCGTGCTCCTTTTTCTGGCGGTCGCCCGACAGGCAGAACTCGTGCATCACCGGGCGCGGATACGGCAGCGCGTAGTGCTCGACGAGCCGCTGGAGCAGGTAGTTGGCGTTGATGATCGCGTTCTCCGAAACGCGGCGCAATCCCTCGCTGCCGAGCATCCGGATATACGTATAGGCCCGCACAAGCACCGAGAAGTTGCCGTAGAAGTTCATCAGGCGGCCAACCGTGTCGGTCTTGCCGGAGTTCAGGCGGTAGCGGGTCTTGCCGTTCTCCTCGACCTTCTCGACCACCGGGACCGGCAGGAACTCCACGAGCCGCTCGCTGACGCCGACCGGGCCGCTGCCGGGGCCGCCGCCGCCGTGGGGCGCGGAGAAGGTTTTGTGCAGGTTGTAGTGCATCACGTCGAAGCCCATGTCGCCGGGGCGGGTGATGCCGAGCAGCGCGTTCATGTTCGCGCCGTCCATGTAGAGCAGGCTGCCGTTGCCGTGCACCAGCTTTTCGATCTCCGGCATCTGCTTCTCGAAAATGCCGACCGTGTTCGGGTTGGTGAGCATCAGCGCCGCCACCTCGCCATCGAGCTTGGCGCGGAGGTCGGCCATGTCGGTGCAGCCCGACTCGTCGCACTTGACCGACACGCACTCGTAGCCGCCGAGCGCCGCCGACGCCGGGTTGGTGCCGTGAGCCGAATCGACCACGAGCAGCTTGTGGCGCGAGTTGCCGAGCTTTTCGTGATACTTCTTGATGAGCAGAATGCCGGTCAGTTCGCCATGCGCGCCCGCCGCCGGTTGCAGCGTCACCGCCGCCATGCCTGCGATCTCCTTGAGCATCTCCGCCAGCTCGTACATGAGCTGCAACGCGCCCTGCGAGGTCGATTCCGGCTGCATCGGGTGCATGGACGCGAATCCCGGCAGGTCGCAGGTGTAGTCGTTGATCTTGGGGTTGTACTTCATGGTACAGCTCCCGAGCGGGTACATGTTCTTGTCAACGTGGTAGTTCAGGTTCGACAGCCGGATGAAGTGGCGCACCACCTCGCTCTCCGGCATCTCCGGCAGTTCAGCCGGTTCCTTGCGCAGGAATTTCGACGGCAGCAATTCATCCGCCGGGCGTTCGTCAATGTCGAGCGGAGAGAGGCAGTAGCCCTTGCGACCGCTGCGAGAAAGGTCAAAGATCAGTTGTTCTTTCATGGACAGGCCTTGATTGATAGGCGTTCAGGTCAAGCCAGCGCAAGCGCCGCAACCTGCATAAATTAACGATGTCCCCGGTCGAATCGCTCAGGCCGGAAGGTTAGCAATATACGCATTTTGGGGCGCGTGTAAAGAGGGGGGGGATATCTTTGAGGTGGCGGTGATGCGGGATAGTTGGTAGTTGAGCTCTGTTTCTTTGAGGGCTGAAAAACAAAAGCCCCTTTGTTCGGAGGCTTTTGTTTTTTGAACACTTTTAACTAAAATCCAAAAGTGTCCTATGGTCGTGATTTTTTGGGTTTAATCCAAAAGTGGAAAAATTTCGAATTTGTTGGGTAAATTCTTTTTCCATTTCTTACAACGTAACGACAATAAACCTCGATCAACTTATCATTATTGTTGTTCTGACTGCCCATATTCATCACCTCCTTTGGGGCATCTATTAGGGAAAAGGGTCACTCGCAATGACCCTTTTTTATTGATCAAATTTAAGTATTCTGATTGTGCTATTTACTTGTGTATCACTTTTTAGCTTAGGCTGATACTCGTATTGGTTTTTATCAAAAAAACCTTCCTCCAAACAAATCATTTTTTCAAGATCAGAAGAGGAAAACGGTAGCTTCTGAAATATATCTTCTTTGGATTGAACTCCGTCAGTTATTAAAACTTTTAAGCATTTTGAGAAATATTCTGGGACCTCAGTGATGATATCATCATCTAATGGCTCTCCAAGTCCCCACTTTTTTCGACTATAGTTAATGTTTAATAATCTGTATTGGTCATCCGAAATAAGATTCAGGTGATGAGCATGGACGATGATCGCTTTAACTGAGGTCTTCCATCTTAACTTCAATTGAAGAAAAGACTTGAGCGTGGCGGCATAAAATTCAGAGCCAAAGCTTTCTTTAGGCATTAAAAAGTGTCCGGCAAACAAGTTGGCTTGAGCCTCTATTTTTTTGTGATATACCTCAAAATGCTCTCTATCCAAATTTCGATGCAGAACGATATGGCCTAATTCATGAGCTAAATTAAACCTCATTCTCGCGGCACTTTTTTTGTGATTTCCCATCAATATATATGGCCGTTCATTGTTAGACCATTCTGATATTGCATCAACATCACGCTCTTCAATGCCAAGATTACCAATGATAAAGCCCCTTTTTTCAAGGAGTCTGGTGACGTTAGAAATAGGCCCATCACCTAAAGCCCAACGTCTTCTGCATTCTTTTGCAGCATCAATAATAATATTGTCTGTTAATTCGTCTATATCATAAACCCAAAAATCAGAAGGCACGTTGACTGGGAAAAAATCAAAATACTGTTCTACATATACGGATACTTCTTTGAACCAAGAAAATTTTACCTTAGCCTGCTCTCTTTTCTTTTTTGTTGTTGCACTAAGGCTTCTAAAAAAAATCGTATTAAACGGAGTCGTGTGATTTTCATTAAAAAAATAATAATTAGGGCAGTTAAGCTCTTGAGAAAAACTTTCCAAAAGCTTTATACTTGGCGTGCTTACACCATTTTCTACTTGAGAAATAGCCTGCTTTGATACTCCTGTTTTTTCAGCCAATGCTGTGATTGTAAAACCTCTTGCAATCCGGACTTCTTTAAGTCTGCTGGGGATAAATTTATATGTTGTAGACATGTTTTAGTCATTTCTTTTTTGAAGATGTTAAGTGGTTATTTGAAAATCACTTGCTGCTCGCAGCGGGCAATACTTTTTTCCAAGTAGGCACCAGCTCATCTTCTATTATTTCTTCTTCGACTTTCTTGATGTCAATCAGGCTAAGAATGGGTTTTTTCCAAATCCATCGCTGACAATTTGAGTCTGGAAAAGCCAAAATCATATAATCTGGCTTGTTAGGCATCGATGAATATACCCCATGTACTATCATTCCATAAAGCACATTATTATCAGCTTCATCGTTGTTGAAATCCTCGAAAAGGCATAGCTGGTTAAATTCTGCTAAATGTGTTCTGAAATAAGCGGGCCTTATGACTTTATTTTGATCAGGGGTATAAGATTGCGTAAGGATGAGTTTAGAGCTTTTAATTTCAACATGTGTGCTGTTTCCATTCTTATTTTTTCGTCTCTCGACTTTTAATTCGTCAAAAGAGTTGCCGATATCGTAAAAGGCGGTCTCAATACTTGCTCTTCTCGAATACGGTAATAGATCAATTGCTTCTCTTTCATGAAGTGATGAGAGCGCCTCCTGCTTGCTTGTTAGGTACGCTTCTTGAATGGCGAGAGAGATTTTTCGATAAAAATCACTTGATATCGAGCTTACGGCCTTGTCGATGTGCTTCATAACGGAGAGGTTTTATTTTGTCAATTAATTGTAAGAATATGTAAAAGATGTCAACTAAGCAAGCATGAGGTTTTCTTTTCGTAAAAAAATGTGCTTACCCTTTTCTTAATGCCTGAGCTCATGGGTGTCATCTCCCGATAAATAGTGGCCGAGTTGGCATGGCAGATGATGACTGTTGACTCTAATCGAAAGATTTGTACATTGTTAGTTAAATAAAGGGCTGAATTTTGTCCTAAATATGGCATTATTAACCTGTGCTCACCATGAAAAACATTCGCGTTTCAAATGACATCATCCCACTGGGTGAATTCAAGACGGGGATTTCCACCTGTCTAAAAAGAGTTCAGGCGACGGCTCATCCGCTGATTATCACCCAGAATGGCAGGCCAGCTGGAGTTCTGCTGTCACCAGAGGAGTATGATAAGCTGGTGTACCGGAAACAATTTATGGAATCCGTCGAGCAAGGGCTGATGGCGGCGGAGGATGGAGAGGTGTACGGTACAGACGAGGTGAGAGCGAGTATTGCGGAAAAACGAGCAGCCAGAAAACCATGAAGGTTGTCTGGTCGTCGGAAGCGCTCAGAATGCTTGATGAAATCGAGAGGTTTATCGCGCAAGATAATCCTCAGCGAGCTGTCGTGTTCATTGATCGGCTTCTTGAAAAAGGCGATTCGATTAGCTCCTTTCCCAAAATGGGAAGAGTTGTTCCTGAGTTTTCACGGTCAGATATCCGCGAAATACTCGTCGGGAATTACCGGATCGTTTACAGAATCACCCCGTCACAGATTGTTATCCTCACTGTCTTTGAAGGTCATCGGTCAATGCGTACAGAAGAAATCGATCCATGATTCGAGGCGAGCGCCAGACAATCCTCAGCTTATCCCTTCCCAAACCCCGGCAATAGCTCAGCCGCCCTCACGATTCCGTCTTCGCCCCAAACGGCTCCTCTCTCTCAAGCCGCTTCATGGCCTCCCTGGCGGCGAGCTGTTCGGCATCTTTTTTCCGTGGTGCGGTGCCCTTGCCGAGCGGTATGCCGTTGCAGGAGACTTCGATGACGAAGGTCTTTTCGTGCTCGGCGCCCTCTTCGGCAACCACGGTATAGACCGGTTGCGGGAGCTGGTGGGATTGGGTGTACTCGATCAGGCGGCTTTTGTAATTGAATTCCGCTGCGATGATCCGGAGCCTTGACTCCTGAGCAAAAAAACTATTCTTCTACACCTTGATTTTCTTGGGATTTCATCCTCTCGACAAATTCTTTTGAATTAACGATCGGTAAAGGCATCCTTTCAAGGAACGAACCAGCACCTTTGCCCAAAATAGCCCCTCGCGTTGTAGATATAGCCAATGAAACCAAGTTGCTCAGTAATGGTTTCGGATACTGCACCAGCTCATTTGCACAGAGAACATCGGGCACCCCTTCCAGCCCAAAAAGAGAGACGGACTCAATATTGGCAATAATTTCCTTTGAGCCATCACAAACAAACAAAGCAGTAATCTTAACAAAAACCTTGCTCTTGCCGTCCTTCACGGGCTCTGCATCATTAATATCTACCGATAATTGAACACCAAGAGACTTATCGTCACAAGTTTTCTGGTCAACAAATCCGAATCGAAGGAACTTGAACCCCTCAAACCTTATACCAATATTGAAAGCAACTCCTCTTTTCATCACGCAGCCTCTACCTGATCGTTAAATACCAAGCACGTCCTATACTCTTCAATAGCAGGTGATAATGTCACCCCGCTCGATGCAGTATACTTGACTTGACCTTTCTTTTCGATTAAATCATCCATAAAAGGCTCAACCATCATAAACACTCTATTTTTTTGGTCTGTCTTACACTGAAGGTTGAAAGTGATAATATCCTCCCCAACCGCAACCTCCAGTTCAGAAATCGTCTTCAGGGTGGGATTGGCATCACCAGACAAAATCCTGCTGATATACGACTCTTTCTTCTTCAGTATATCGGCAAGCTCGCGCTGAGTCATGCCTGTTAACCTCAGTTTTTCTGCAACCGTAGCTGCAAACCCAACCTGACGCTCAACATACCTCTTGGTCAAAGGCGAGATGCGATCCACAAGCTCTTTAAATAAGGACATAGATGTAATTATTGATACAAATTAAGAGAACCGCAAAGAGTGCCTGTCACACGATCATAACGAATTAAGCCCGAATTAATTTTGCTCATGATAACTTTATGCACCATTTGTAAATCCGTCACCGAAGCATATAAACGAGCATCCTCTTGATAAGTCTGTGTGTTTTTTACGCCACCATTACCAACAACGAGCAAAGCGTCGTCAATCCTTAAACAATAAAGTCTTAAATAAAGATCTCTTAAAGCAACGACGTAATCCCAGCGACAACCTTCTTCGATTTTAAAAAAATCTTCTAAAAATCCGTATTTATTCACCATTACATCAAGCTGGCTCAAAAGCCTTTCAAAGGCATCAGATTGGTGGTCACCCCCTTCACTAAGAAGAAACTTGTCAAATTCAGTCTGACTTTCGCCCTCAAACTGAATCGTGTAGATAGAGCCTGCGTCGCCGGATTTTACCGGCGCAATCTTAAAGCCTTTAAGTTTCACTTATAAGTTAATTATTACTATTAAGGAACACAAAAAATTGTGATTAGTTCTTTAATCGGCTCTCACTGAATGCAGTATCGAGCATGGTAACCTCATAACGTACTCATGATTTATACTTTTTAGAGGCTCATCCAGATAAAAACCAAGCCTTCATCATCCAGTACTTTCCACAAAGCCCTGCCTCCCTTCAATCTATCTATCACAACCCGATCTGCCGCCACTCACTTCGATTTTTCTAGCACCATGCCCAACCCCCTGTATCGTCTTCACATCGAAATGTGCTTCTGGATGCCTACCGGCTTCACCCAAGCTGCGATTTTATTGGACAGGATTGAGTGATCTGGTAACCACAGCAACACGTTACTTTCACCGGGGTCACTGATTAGCTCTCTGACCTTTCAGCTGATGACATGTCTGCTCGCAAGCATAAATACGCAAAGAGTTTTTATTGATCTGCTAGCTGTTTCAAGCAACGCAAGCTGGCAATTAAGGCTTTACTGACGTAGATAGTTACGTATTATCCAGCTCAGGATTCAGTTGCAGGGCTGAACGGATTCTCGTTTTCCAGCCTTTTCATCGCCTCTTTGGCGGCGAGCTGTTCGGCATCTTTTTTCCGTGGTGCGGTGCCCTTGCCGAGCGGTATGCCGTTGCAGGAGACTTCGATGACGAAGGTCTTTTCGTGCTCGGCGCCCTCTTCGGCAACCACGGTATAGACCGGTTGCGGGAGCTGGTGAGACTGGCTGAACTCGATCAGTCGGCTTTTGTAGTTGAATTCCGCTTCGACGATCCGGTTCAGATCGACCATGGCGATGACGTGCTCCATGATGAACCGCTCTGCTCCGGCCAGCCCCTGGTCGAGGTAGATCGCGCCGACAAGTGCCTCGAAAGCATCGGCGAGAGCGGAGTCGCTGGTGCGGATTTTCTGCCGGTTGGCCGATTCGCCGATAATGAGATGGTCGCCGAGTTTAAGCTCGCGTGCGAAGGCGGCCAGCGATTTGCGGTTGACGATCTTGGCGCGGTTGCTGGAGAGGTGCCCTTCGTCGCTTTCGGGATAGAGCCTGAACAGGTGCTCGGAAATCAGCAGATCTAGCACGGCGTCGCCGAGAAATTCAAGACGCTGGTTCGATTCGGGGCGTTCGCATTCACCTTGATAGTCGTGAAGGACTGAGCGGTGAGTAAGGGCTGTATGGTAGATCTGGCGGCGGTTGCAGGGGCGTCCGGTGAGGTGCTCCAGATGGCTGAGTGTCGCGGGAGCGAGGTCAGGGCTGGTGGCGTCCGGTGAACCACCATAGGGTTCATCGGACGCCTCTGAACGAAGGAGCGGCAGTGACGTTAACTTTTGCCACAGGTTCCCCATCGTCAAGCCATTTGCGCGGTCAGGCCGCCGGAGCTTTCCTGAAGATCAAGCAGCCGTTGTGCCCGCCGAAGCCGAAGCCATTGTTCAGCGCGTACTCGATCGGACGCTCTTTCGGAGTATTCGGGGTAACATCAACATCGATCTCCGGATCGATGTTCTCAATGTTGATGGTCGGCGGTACGATCTGGTTCTGCAAGGCTAGGATGCAGGCGATCGATTCGACCACTCCGGCAGCGCCGAGCAGGTGACCGGTCATCGACTTGGTCGAGCTGATGCTGAGCTTGCTTGCATGATCGCCGAACAGCTTCTTGATCGCCTTTATTTCTGCAAGGTCACCGAGCGGGGTCGCCGTGCCATGCGTGTTGACGTAGTCGATCTTGTCGGGCGAAATGCCCGCCATGTTCAGGGCAGTGTTCATCGCGCTGAGAGCACCGAGGCCTTCCGGGTGAGGTGCGGTCAGGTGGTGCGCATCTGCCGATGCCCCCATGCCGGCGATTTCGGCGTAGATTTTTGCGCCGCGCTTGACTGCCGATTCGTAGGTCTCGATCACCAGCGAGCCTGCACCTTCACCCATCACGAAACCATCGCGATCGGCGTCGTACGGACGTGAAGCTCTTGTCGGATCGTCGTTTCGGGTAGAAAGTGCCTTGGCCGAATTGAAGCCGGCAACGCTCATCTCGGTAATCGGAGCTTCGGAACCGCCGCAGACCATGTAGTCGGCCATGCCCATCTGCAGAATCATCACAGCGTCCATGATGGCGTGCAGTGAGGTCGCGCAGGCTGATGCGGTCGCGTAGTTGGGCCCCATAAGGGTGTGCCGCATCGAAATCTGCCCGGCGGCAATATCGGGGATCAGCATCGGGATGAAGAAGGGGCTAACCCTGCGGGGACCACGATCCAGATACTGGCGGAACTGCTGGTCGTAAATAGTCATGCCACCGATACCCGAACCGTGCACCACGCCGATTCTGGTCGGATCGATGCTGGAGAGGTCGAGTCCGGAATCCTTGATCGCCTGGTCAGAGGAGATGATTCCGTACTGGCAATATGGGTCCATGCGAGAGGCGGATTTCCTGTCGATAAAATCCTCGACCTTGAAATCTTTCAGCTCACAGGCAAACTGAGTGGCAAAATCGGCCGCGTCGAAATAGGTGATCGGGGCAGCGCCGCTTTTGCCCGCCATGAGGGCGTTCCAGAAATCCGTAGCGGAATGGCCGACAGGCGACAACACTCCAATTCCGGTTACGACGATTCGTTTGAGTTCCAGACCCATCTGTTCAGATTTTACGTTATTCAGGCAGGGGTATGCCCTGCCTGAAAAGAATGGCGCAGTTCTTTACTTCTTGTTGACGATGTAGTCAATCGCCTGCTGAACGGTACCGATCTTCTCGGCATCTTCGTCAGGAATCTGCACGCCGAACTCGTTCTCGAGCTCCATGATCAGCTCAACGGTATCGAGCGAGTCTGCACCGAGATCATCGGCAAACTTGGACTCAGGGGTGATCTGATCTTTGTTGACACCCATTTTGCTGACGATGATGTCGTACACTTTATCTTTGATTTCGGCTGCGCTCATAGCACTGTTCTCCGGATTAATTGTTGGTATCGATTACAAAAAAGCACGTTTGTTAATATACGAAGAAAACGCCACCGGGCAAACAGACGCCCCGGCGGTGTCAACGGCGACCTGCACTTGCAGTCGAATGCGCTGCTAAGTCGCCGTCGAGCAAAAGGTTAACTCACATGTACATGCCGCCGTTCACGCTCAGCACCTGACCGGTGATGTAAGCGGACTGATCGCTGGCGAGGAACGCCACGGCATCGGCAACATTCTGCGGGGAGCCGAAAACTCCCAGCGGAATAGCTGCGAGCATCTGCTGCTGCACCTCCTCGGAGAGAGCGTCGGTCATCTTCGAGGAGATGAAGCCGGGGGCGATGGCATTGGCGCGGACATTGCGCGAGGCCAGCTCTTTGGCGACCGATTTGGTGAAGGCGATCACGCCGCCCTTTGAGGCCGCGTAGTTTGCCTGTCCGGCGTTGCCCATCAGCCCGATGATCGAGGCGATATTGATGATCGAGCCGGAACGCTGCTTCATCATGGTGCGCGTGGCGGCTTTGGTGCAGTTGAAGGTGCCCTTGAGGTTAACCGTCAGCACGGCGTCCCAATCCTCTTCGCTCATGCGCATCAGAAGCCCATCGCGGGTGATGCCGGCGTTGTTGACCAGAATGTCGATGCGGCCGTTCTCCTTGGCGATGTCGTTGAAGACTGCCTGGCAAGCCTCGGCACGGGTGACGTCGAGCTCCTTGCAGGTGACCTTCGCGCCGAGCTGCTTGAGCGCCTCTTCGGTTTCGCTCAGCCATTCGGCCTTGACGTCACCGATCACGATGTCAGCGCCTTTGGCGGCAAGGTCGAGGGCGATCGCCTGACCGATTCCACGGGCTGCGCCGGTGATGATGGCCGTTTTTCCTTCAAACATGGTCATAATAGTATCCTTTCGTTTTGCTTAGGCAGGATTGCGCGCGGCATCCACCTGATCGGCGGTATCGACGCCCGCAATCGCGGATGCTCTGTTGATTCTTTTGATGAGCCCCTGAAGCACCTTCTGGGGACCAACTTCGACAAATTCGGTGACGCCTGCATCGACCATCGCCTGCACTGACTGGCTCCAGAGCACCGAGCTGGTGAGCTGGCTAATGAGGTTTGCGCGGATTTCCACAGCCGAGGTTACAGGTTTTGCCACGACGTTCATGCAGACCGGAATTTCAGCGTCGCGAATAGTGATGGCGTCGAGCGTTTCGGCAAGCTCTTTTTCGGCGGGCTTCATCAGCGGGGAGTGGAAGGCGCCCGAGACAACCAGCTCCTTGGCCATGCGCGCGCCTTTGGAGGGAGCGAGTTCGACCGCTTTTCTGACGGCATCGACATCGCCGGAAATGACGATCTGGCCGGGCGAGTTGAAGTTCGCCGCCTGCACGACGCCAGCAGCTGCAGCTTCCTGCAGAAGCCCGTCGAGTGCCTCGTCGGCCATACCGATGATGGCGGCCATCGTACCGGGATTCTGCTGTCCGGCGTTCTGCATCAGTTCGCCGCGCTTGGCAACGAGCCTGACGGCATCCTCGAAATCGAGCGCTCCAGCGAAGCAGAGGGCGGTATACTCGCCGAGGCTGTGCCCCGCCGCCATCTCAACGCCTTCGCGGCCCAGCAACAAGGCCACAGCATAGCTGTGCAGGAAGATGGCGAGCTGGGTGTAGCGGGTCTGCTTCAGCTCCTCTTCGCTGCCGTTGAACATGATGTTGGTGATGGAGTAGCCGAGAATCGAGTCGGCTTTGTCCATCAGCGCCTTGGCTTCAGGGAAGCGTTCGTAAAGATCGCGCCCCATGCCGCAGTACTGCGAGCCCTGTCCGGGAAAAACAAATGCTTTCATATCCTCAAATGTCGAAAATGGTTGGTTCGGCTTACTGCCAGCGGACGTAAACGCCGCCCCAGGTGTAGCCGGCTCCGAAGCTCACCAGCACGAGGTTCGAGCCGGTCTGGATTTTCTTCTGTTCATCCAGCTCTGCCAGGCAGATCGGTATCGTGCCCGCAGTGGTGTTGCCGTAGTTCTGAATGTTCATCATCACCTTCTCTTCTGGCAGGCCCATGCGCTCGGCGGTGGCGTGCATGATGCGCTGGTTGGCCTGATGCGGCACCAGCCAGTCGATGGTGTCGGAGGTCAGCCCGTTGCGCTCCATCATCTCCTCGGCCACGTCGGCCATTGCCGTAACGGCAGCCTTGAAGACCTGTCGGCCATCTTGCCGGATGAAGTGCATCCGCTTATCGACCGTTTCGTGCGAGGCCGGATGGAGGCTGCCGCCGCCTGACATCAGCAGGTGGTTCGGTCCGTTCGCACCATCAGAATAGAGCCGCGCGTCGAGAACGCCATACCCATCCTCTTTTGCCGCTTCGAGAATCACGCCGCCCGCGCCGTCACCGAAAAGGATGGCGGTCGTCCGGTCTTCGTAGTCGAGAATGGAGGACATCTTGTCGGCCCCGATGACCATCACCTTTTTGCAGTTGCCCGATTCGATAAACTGAGCGCCCGTGTGCAGTCCGTAAACGAAGCCCGAGCACGCAGCGGAGAGGTCGAAACCCCAAGCGTTGGGTGCTCCGATATTGCCCTGCACCAGACAGGCGGTCGAGGGGAAGATCATGTCGGGGGTCATGGTCGCCACGATGATCAGGTCGATCTCCTCAGCGGCAATGCCACGCTTTTCAAGCAGGCTGTTGGCGACCTCGGTAGCCATGTAAGCCGTTGCCTTCTCCGGATCGCGGAGGATTCTGCGCTCCTTGATTCCGGTACGCGTACGAATCCACTCGTCGTTGGTATCGAGAATGCACTCCAGATCTTTATTGGAGAGCACCTCTTCAGGCAGGTACTTGGCGGTCGTCGTTATGGCTGCTTTCATAGTGTGGTTTCCATTGATGAGCAAACGGGGGATGCAATATAGTGCTGGGCTCTTCGAGCGGACGCAAGGGACAGGGGATGATTGTTCCGGTTCGTCACTGCCTGCATGGGAGTTGGCCGGTCAGGCGAGCATTTCTGCGATACGCTCGTTGACGCGCTGTTCGATCATATGCTCGGCCATATAAATCATATTCTTGATCGCGCGAGACGACGAACGGCCGTGACCGACGATCGAGATGCCGTCGACGCCGAGGAACGGCACACCGCCGAACGTCTCCACATCGAACGGCTCGAAGATCTGCTTGAACGCCTGGCCTGCCAGCGCAGCCGCATTCTGGTCGAGCTTACCAGACACCACCATCTTTTCGAGCGCCGGTTTGAACAGCGAACCGAGGAAGTGCGGAATGCTTTCGCCGAATTTGAGAATAGTGTTGCCAACAAGCCCGTCGCAGACAACAATCGAAGCTTTTCCAGCAAGAATATCGTGACCTTCGACGTTGCCGATGAAGTTGATCTTTCCTTCGTCGGCAGCCTCTTTCAAGAGGTTCCAGGCCTGCTTGAGATTTTCGGGGCCTTTGCCCTCCTCCTCACCGATGTTGAGCAGGCCGACCGTCGGATTGTCGATCGAGGCAGCATAGCGCTGGTAGATCGACACCATCTCGGCAAACTGCACCAGGTGCTCTGGCTTGCAATCGACATTGGCGCCGACATCGACGATGTTGGTTAACCCTTCGCCAATCCTAGGAAAATAAGCGTAAATTGTCGGGCGTTGGACGCCGGGAAGCCTGCCAAGCACGAACAGCGAGGCGGCCATCATCGCACCGGTGTTACCAGCGCTCACGAAGGCGTCCGCCTCTTTCGACTTGCAGAGCTTCAGGCCGCAAACCAGCGACGACTCCTGCTTGGCCTTGACGGCGGTCGCGGGAACATCATCCATGGTGATGACCTCGGGAGCATGCATGAACCGCATGTTCAGCGATTCAGATTCATACTCCTTGAGAAGCGGGATGACTTTATCATCCTGCCCGATCAGCAGGATCTCGAACCGGTTTCCGCTTTCACGAAGAGCCTCTACGGTGCCTTCGACAACGCAATCCGGGGCATTGTCGCCACCCATGGCATCTACGACGATGGTCAACATGGCGATGCTGTCTTGATTACGTTAATGCTTAAGCGACGACAACTTTGCCGGTAACCTGACGACCTTTGTAATGGCCGCAATGACGGCAGGCGCGATGCGGAAGGGTCGGCTCGCCGCAGTTCGGGCAGAGGACGGTCACAGCCGCTTTGGTGCGAGCATTGAACTGTGCTCTTCTCTTGTCCCTTCTGGACTTGGATACTTTGGCTTTCGGGTTTGCCATGATCTATTCAGTTTAGAATCAACGTTTAACGATACTTGTTCTTCAATTTCTCAAGCGACTCCTGCCATGAGCTGTCCGGCAAGGAGTCCTCTGCCGGTTCGTCTTCACTATGGAACACCCCGCAATCGGGATTGTCCGGGCAGGTCACTTTCATCGGAACGGACAAAAGAAGCGTCTCGCGGACATCTTCAGTCAGATCGAGCGAAAGAGCATTTCTGTCGAGAATGCGGTACTCTTCGTCCCGCTCCTGGCCAGTTTCGTCCGCCTGCTCATACACGTAAAATATCCGGTACAAACCGCTCAGTTCAACCGAAAAAGGCGCAAGACAGAGATCGCAGGTCAGGTCGGCAGTAGCAAGCGTCTTCAGGGTGACGATCATCTCACCCTCCATTTTCTCAACGGTTACCCTGACCGAAACCTCTTTTGAAAAACCCGCCTCGGAAAGAGCCGGATCGCCGAATTCAGTAGCCATGCAATTGAATTCAAACTCATGGCTTCCATCTGAGAGACCGGCAAGACGAACCCCGATCAGCGCTTTTTCCCTGGACATAACGACCTCTTTTCCATAAAAGAGCATTAATGTAAGAAAATTATCATCGAAAAAGAAAAGCGAGGCCTCCCATCCGGGAGAAAATTTATAAAAAAATGACGTTGACGGTTTGGAAATTCAGATGCCCATCGTATATTTGCATCTCTTCACTCAACGAAGATGCCACAGATTCCGCGATAGCTCAATGGTAGAGCATTCGGCTGTTAACCGAAGGGTTGTAGGTTCGAATCCTACTCGCGGAGCTAGAAAATTAAAAAAAGGAAGTGCTTGAGTATGCGGCGCTTCCTTTTTTTGTTTATGGCCGCCTTGTCAGCTTTGCCACCAGAGAAGCGACCGGTAATTCGGCGAAATCTCCCATCCCCTGCATTTCCGGCTATTCCTGCTATTATTATATTTAATATTTACTTCCTGAAACATCCTCCGATCACTATCGAACGATTTCTGTTATGGTCCGCTATCTTTTCGTCCTCCTCTTCGCAGCGCTGACTGCTTGTTCGTCTTTGCAGCTTACGGAACCGGAGCTTGGTGAGGGCACGCTGTTCAGGACGTGGTGGCGGGTTGAGCGGATCAACGGGCAGAAAGCGGAGTTTCTTCGCGGGCAGCGGCGGGATATGCACATCATCCTCTATTCGTCGAAGACGATGGTCGGATCGGGCGGCTGCAACCGGATCAACGGCTCGTTCCGGCAATCGCCGGGCATCATACGTTTTGGGCAGCTTTCAACAACGAAGATGATGTGCAGACCAGCGGTGATGGCGCGGGATCGTGCGCTTGTCACGGCGCTGAGCAAAAGCCATACTTACCGCATCGACGGGCGGCGTCTGAAGCTGTTCGATCGGCGTGGGCGCGAGGTGCTGCGATTCATCGCGGTGAAGCCGAGATGACGGGCGCGCTTCGGGAACGGCTGATGACGACGCCTTGTTGATAGAGGCAAGGCTGACGCTCCTGCAAAGGGAGTTGCGGCAGCAAAAGAATTGTGTATATTAATCTCACATTTTCGTAAAAACCGATTGAACGGTATTTGTTTTGTATGAAAACGGTCAACAACATGCTACTACTCGCGCTATTGCTTACAGGCCTTACCTGCCTGAGGGGGCGCGCATTGTAGTGTCGTTGACTGCACGGAACTCGATTTTCAAAGCCGCAACTCTCTCAGGGTAAGCGGCTTTTTTACTTTTCAGGACATTATTATTTCAAGAGCTTCCAAGGAGACTCACTCATGAGTACAATGAATTATCGCAAATATGCCGCCTATCCTCCGGTCAGTCTGAAAGACCGCACTTGGCCGGACAAGACTATAACCAAAGCGCCGATCTGGTCCAGCGTCGATCTGCGCGACGGCAACCAGGCGCTGCCTATTCCCATGAGCGTCGAAGAGAAAGTGGAGTTTTTCAAGCTGCTGGTCTCTGTCGGCTTCAAGGAGATCGAAGTCGGCTTTCCGTCAGCTTCGGCTACGGAGTTCGCGTTCGTGCGCCGGTTGATCGAGGAAAATATCATCCCGGATGATGTGAGCATTCAGGTGCTGACCCAGTCGCGCGAGCATCTGATCCGCCGCACCTTTGAGGCGATCAAGGGGGCGAAAAACGCTATCGTGCACCTCTACAACTCGACTTCACGCCAGCAGCGCGACGTGGTGTTCCGCATGAGCCGCGAGGAGATTATCTCCATCGCTGTGGCCGGCACGCGCCTGGTTCGCGAGCTGAAAGAGGAAAGTGGCAATCCGGGCATCCGCTTCGAGTACAGCCCCGAAAGCTTCACCGGCACCGAGCTGGATTACGCGCTGGACGTGTGCCACGCGGTGATGGACGAGTGGGGCGCCTCGGCAGAGAACAAGGTGATCCTGAACCTGCCCTCCACGGTCGAGCTTTCGACTCCGAATGTCTACGCCGACCGCATCGAGTGGTTCTGCCGCAACATCAAAAATCGCGATGCGGTACTCTTCAGCGTGCACGCTCACAACGACCGCGGCACGGCGGTGGCAACCTCCGAGCTGGCCGTGATGGCGGGCGCGGATCGCATCGAGGGCGCGCTGTTCGGCAACGGTGAGCGGTGCGGCAACATGGACATCATCATCATGGCGCTGAACCTGATGACGCAAGGTGTCGATCCGGAGCTCGATTTCTCCAACCTGCCGCATATCAAGCAGGTCTACTCCCGCTGCACCCGCATGACTGTGCATCCGCGCCACCCTTACTCGGGCGATCTGGTCTATACGGCCTTCTCTGGCTCGCACCAGGACGCCATCAGCAAGGGCATGAAAATGCACAAGCGCGCTCCCGAAGGCATCTGGGATGTGCCCTATCTGCCGATCGATCCACAGGATGTGGGCTGTAACTACGAGGCCATTGTCAGAATCAACAGTCAGTCGGGCAAGGGTGGCATCGCTTATCTTCTGGAAAAACAGTACGGCATCCAGATTCCGAAGTGGATGCAGCCCGATTTCGGCACGGCCGTGCAGGAGGTGACCGACCGCACCGGCGAGGAGCTGAGCGCCGAGCAGATTCACGAGCTGTTCCAGAAGGAGTACATCGGCGCAACCGAGCCCTACCTGATGAAGAAGTGCACCATCAGCTGGAGCGACGAAGATCCGGATCGCAACGACGAGGTCGCCACTATCGTCAGCGCCTCGATGGTTGGGCCACAGGGCGAGTTCACCTTCAAGGCGAAGGGCAACGGGCCGCTCGACGCGTTCGTGCGCGGCATGGTGAGCCACACCGGCATCGATTTCCATGTCGACGAATACACGGAGCACGCCATCGGCCACAGCTCGGACGCGATGGCCATCGCCTATATCCGCCTTTCGTTCGACGACGTCTCGCTGGTATGCGGCTCGGGCATCGACTCGAACATCAGTCTTGCCTCCATCAAGGCGATCGTCAGCGCGCTGAACCGCTACAAAAAGGCTTGATCGTTTTTCTCGTCAGGCTTCCCGATGATGGGGAAGCCTGACACCCTCCAACGTTTTGGATTCTCTGCCGTTACCCTATCTTTACAAAAGAGACACTGTTTTCAATCAACCGGGAATTCAGACATGACGACCAGACAAGGCCGCTTCATCTCTTCCTTTTTTTGTCCCATCCGACCTCTTGTTCTCCTGTTGTTGCTGTTCATACCATTGCTGAATGGATGCGCCGGAAAAACAGCGTCGGACAAGTTGCAGGTCGTGGCCTCCATCGAGCCGCTGGCGTGGTTCGCGGAGCGCATCGGCGGTGACAGGGTGTCGGTTTCGGTTATGGTGCCTTCCGGTGGCAATCCGCACACCTACGAGCCGACGCCGAAGCAGATGGCCCAGGTCAGCCATGCGGCGCTGTTCGTGAAGGCCGGTTCGGGCGTCGAGTTCGAACTTGACTGGATGCAGCGCCTGATCGATCTAAACAAAAGCATGGCAGTGTGCAATGCCTCCGAGGGGGTCGCGCTGCTGCCGATGAGCGAGACGGAGCACGAAGCGGCAGTTGAACCGGCCGACCAGCATCAGCACGGCCACCTCGATCCTCACTTCTGGCTCTCTCCGAAAAATGCCCGACTGATTGCGAAGAACGTCGAGCGCTCGCTCGCGGCGGTCGATCCGGCGGGCAAGAAGTACTACGCAGCCAACCGGGCCGCAGTTGATCAGGAGTTGCAACAGCTTGACGAACAGATTAGCAAGCAACTGGCCGGACTGCAAAACCGCAGCTTTCTTGTGTTCCATCCCGCATGGGGCTACTTTGCCCATGACTACGGACTGACGCAGATCGCCGCCGAAGAGGAGGGCAAGACGCTGACGCCGCGCCAGATGGAGCGGGTGATCGAAGAGGCGCGGCGCGCGGGCATCAAAGCGGTGTTCGTTTCGCCCGAGTTCAGCACGGCGCAGGCCAACGCTATCGCGCAGGACATCGGCGGCGCGACGGTAACGGTCGATCCGCTGGCTCGCGACTATCTTCAGAATCTTCGCCAGGCGGCAGCAGCCTTTGCGCGGGGGATGCAATGAGCGAGCCGATTGTCGTCTGCGAGAAGCTGTGCGTCGATCGTGACGGCGCACCGGTCCTGAAGGGGCTGACCCTCTCGGTGCACAAGGGCGATTTTCTAGCCGTACTCGGCCCGAACGGCGGCGGCAAGACCACGCTGCTGAAGGTGATGCTCGGCCTGATCCAGCCCACCTCCGGCACGGTGACGGTGTTCGGCGGCCCGCCGGGCGCGACCACGGGCCGCATCGGCTACGTACCGCAGAGCCTGCAATTCGACCGCACCTTTCCGATCAGCGTGCGCGAGGTGGTGCTGATGGGGCGGCTCTCAAAATCGCGATTGTTCCGGCGCTACGGGCGCGAGGATCGCGCGAAGGCCGACGAAGCGATGGAGATCACCGGCCTGACGGCGCTGGCCAGTCGCCGGATCGGCGCGCTCTCCGGCGGCGAGTTGCAGCGCGTGCTCATCGCGCGGGCGCTGGCGGGCGACCCCGACCTGCTGCTGCTCGACGAGCCGACGGCCAGCGTCGATCCCGAGATGAAGACCACGATCTACGACCTGCTCGACCGGCTCAAGGCCGACCACACCATCGTGCTGGTGACGCACGACACCGGCACCATCGCGCACCATGTCTCGCGCATCGCCTGCCTGAACTGCACGCTCGACATGCACGAAGAGGGTTCGACGCTGGGCCGAACCTCGCTCGAAAGCCTCTACGGTTACCCGGTCGATATTGTCGAGCATCGTGCACCCTCCGCGCCGCCAACCTCGTCAACGCCATCCGGACACCGCCATGCCTGACTTCCTGCACTACGAATTCATGCGCAACGCTTTGCTGGCGGCGATCCTGTCGAGCATCGCCTGCGGCATCATCGGCTCCTACGTGGTGGTGCGCAAGATCGGCTTCATCAGCGGCGGCATCGCCCACACGGCGTTCGGCGGCATCGGGCTCGGCTACTACCTCGGCCTCAATCCGCTGGTGGGCATCATCCCCTTCAGCCTCGCGGCGGCCATCGGCATCGGCCTCTTGACGCGCAAAGCGAGGATTTCCGAAGACACAGCTATCGGTGCGTTCTGGGCGGCGGGCATGTCCATCGGCGTCATCCTGATCGGCCTCACGCCGGGCTACGCGCCCAACCTCTTCAGCTACCTGTTCGGCAACATTCTGACCGTGCCAACCTCCGACCTCTGGCTCATCACGTTGCTCGATCTGTTGATCGGCCTGATGGTTTTCGCGCTGAACAAGGAGTTCCTCGCCGTCTCGTTCGACGAGGAGTACGCGCGGATTTCCGGGCTGAAAACGCTCGCGCTCGACCTGCTCATGCTCTGCCTGATCGCGCTGACCGTGGTGATTATGGTGCGGGTGGTCGGCATCGTGATGGTGATCGCCCTGCTCACCATTCCCGCCGCCGTCGCGCGGAGTTACAGCAGCAGTCTGCCGCGCATGATGGCGATTGCCGCACTGCTCTCGATTGTGTTCAGCATAGCCGGGCTCTGGTTGTCGTGGGTGTTCGACCTCGCCTCCGGCGCGACCATCATCCTCATCGCCTCGGTGGTGTTCCTCGTCAACGCCATCCTGAAAATCCGAGGCTCAAGGCAAGCCACCTGTTGAACGGATCGCGTGTTCCGCGGGTTTATGAAAAGCCAAAGTGTTACATTCAGTAAACACTCATTATTCATTCAAGCATCTCCTGTTATGAAGCCGACCTACTACCTCATAGCCGCGGCACTGTCGATTATGCTCTCGATCTACGTCTTCATTTTCGGCACAGCGGCCAACAGCCACGAGATGGCGATTTTCATCGGGCTCTGGGCGCCGACCATCATCTGCCTGGGCATTTTTAACATTCTCATGAACATCCACGACGAGATGTGCTGCGCCCACAAGCGCATCGAGGGCCGTCAGACCGGCCATGACGACGGCAATTGCTGTAGCCGCTGATGGAGCCGGAGCGATGAAAAATGTCTTGCTGGTCGGCGCGGGAGGATTTGCCGGTTCGGTGGCGCGCTACCTCGTGGCGCTTGCCGTACCCTTTTCGGGGACGGGCTTTCCATTCGCCACATTTGCGGTCAACCTGCTCGGCTCGTTCCTGATCGGTTTCATCAGCGAGCTGGCCCTCTCGACCACGCTGCTCTCGCCCGAAACGCGCCTGCTTTTAACGACCGGCTTCTGCGGCGGTTTCACCACATTTTCGACGGCCATGTTCGAAACCGGCGGCCTCATGCGCGACGGCGAGGCGCTCTACGCCAGCCTGTACGTCGCGGGCAGTCTCGCTGGCGGCCTGGTCTGTCTTTTTTCCGGAACCCTTCTTGCAAAACTCTGGCAATGATGAACTTCATCGAATCGGAACTCCTGCGGATCTTCGTCGGTGAGCAGGAAAAGCTGCACCACCGCCCGCTCTACGAACTCCTCGTCAGCGAAGCCCTCGAACGAGGCATGGCCGGAGCGACGGTTTTCCGCGGCCTGCTCTCCTTCGGCCTGCGCCACAAGGTACACACCTCCAAGATTTTCGAGCTTGCCGGTGAATTGCCGATGGTGATCGAAATCGTGGACATCACCGAAAAGATCGAAGAATTCCTGCCGGTGGTTGAGACGTTGCTGAAAGAGTCGGGAGCGCAAGCGCTGGTGACGCGGGAGGCGGTACGGCAGTGGACGACGTAGGGGGGGAAGAGCGGGGTCTGCATCTCGTACTTTTCCGAATGGTTTTTTTTGTGCTTTCTTTAGGTAGCAAGCGAGATAGCTTATTCAGTCAAACAATGGTCGGTTAATAAGTGCCTATAATTAAACTGGTTATAGTGTCCCTCGCTCAAAAAGCCGCTTCTCAGTCAAACAACAGTCAAACAAATCTGTCCGTACTATGCCCACCACGGCAAGTACTTTCTGGCACGGCTTCCGACAGTTTCATCATGAGGTCGAATCAACCCGGCATCATAAGCATCTTTTATGATTCTTGAAACCATAGAACTGTTCTTTTCATCGATTCCAAAACGCTCTCTTAGCGTTGTATTAGACATGTAGTCGCGCTTCACATAACGTAGACACGCGTGGAGATAACATGCACGAATGCGATCGGCCTTATCCATATCCCTGAAATCGCGATGGGCGAAAAGAACGGCACGGGTATGCTCATCGGTAGTTTCGAATAATGGGGCCGGAAGTTGATAAAACTCAGCTTGCGACACCACTTTATCAACACCGCTGCCTCGCTCTTCGCAAAATCCTATTCGACGCATAATCGAAGCTAATGCTTCGTTACGAGATTTCGGGGGACTATCGAGAAAACGATCGATCCGCACCAGAGGTAAACCTGGATTGGTGATTTCCATACGGCTGGCAAAAAGCTCAACCATCGGTCCTGTCCCGGTTAGATGAAAATCCTGATGAATCAGCGCATTGGCGACCAGCTCACGAACAGCAAGTTCAGGAAACATCGGTACCGTTTTGCGCAGCGCCTGACCGATCACTTCATTACTGGGCAACAGGTTCATGATGTAACCGATCAGTCCTTCAAAACCTGAGGCATATCCTTTGATGCCTTCTTGCTCCCGGATTGTTACAATACGACTATCATCCTTGTAGAGAATAACCCTGACAGTTTTGCGACGTAATGTCCCAAAATCAGCCAGACGTCGCGCAAACAGGATCGCGCCAAGATTGGTAATATTCCATAGCCCGCCGTTGCTGTGAGCAATTATCTCATCGGCAACCAGCACATCCAAAATGCCAGCCTTGCCATCAGGAAGCGTCCGAGAATGTAGGTGGAAATAAGCTGGATAGTCGATCAACTTGATGACTTCATCAGAAGAAATGTTTTCAGCTGCAATCTCTTTTTCAAAAGGAGTATGGTCAAACACCCTCCACAATTCCCGTTCTTTTTCAGGGTATTCTTTCAACTTCTTTTTGTAAGAGCCAATCCGGATGTATTCGATGCCTTTAAACTGAACTGGATGACGAAATGCTGCGCCGATTTCCAGCAAAACAACGGGCTTGCCCTCTGCCTGAAACGAGTAAAACCGAAAGTTGATCTTTGGTGAAAGCAGTTGTAACAGCCAACTTTCCAACTCCTGGTTACTTACTTTTTCGTTTGCTGGCTTGAACGAGGTGCCGACGATGTCATGAGTTTCGTTATTCAAACCCCATACAAGCCAAGCGTTTACCTTACCGGTCAGGGCGGCTGTATTGGCAAGCGCAGAAAGATATTCCCCTATCTCATCTGGCTTGGCATTATTTTGCTTGAACTCTACCCATTCTGTTTCATGGGGTAACTTTTGCAACTCAGTCAGAAGACCGAGAAGCTCTTGCTCTGTTCGTTCTATGCTCATCCAATGCCCTCCCGGAGCAGATTTAACTTGCGCTAAAACCAGTCAAGATCGACTACCAGCTAAATCAACGATTAAGTGCGTCGAATTCTTTTTTTCAATATGCAGAGTTCTTATTTGATCTCAATGCCAGTGGCATCGATCTGTAGTTGTTGATTGCAGGTTATTCTATCGATATACTGATACCCAACACAAAAGGGCCGCCTTTTCGGGCAGCCCTTTTTATCTCGGAATCGTCCTCTTGCAGCTTACTTCGTCGCAGCGACGAGGGCGTTGTAGTTTGCCTTGACGGTCTTCTCCAGGTCTTCGTCGGTGTGGACGAAGCTGGTGAACATGGCCTCGAACTGCGACGGGGCGAGGTAGATGCCCTGGTCGAGCATGGAGTGGAAGTATCCCTGAACGGGTATAATTCTGTATTTATTGAGGCAATTATATTAGATCGGGTATAAATCCATCAAGACTTCTTGCATTTATACCCGTAATGGTATAACTTCCTTCTAAGTTATATCAGCTATACCCGATCAGTGTGTCGAAGCTTATGAATGCTTTATCCGAATTTGTTCGCAACCGGCGCAAGTCGTTAGGCTTGACGCAGCCTGAGTTGGCGGAAAAGGCCGGGACGGGGCTGCGCTTTATCCGTGATCTCGAACAGGGGAAAAAGACGTTGCGGATGGACAAGGTGAACCAGGTGCTCGCCCTGTTCGGTTATGAACTTGGCCCCGTCAGGCAGGAGCGTGAGGAGTAAGCGATGCGAAAAGCCGAGGTGAAATATCTTGACCGAACCGCGGGCTGGCTTGTGCAGGATGAGGAGGGCTATCATTTCCTGTACGATCAGGCGTACCTCCAATCTGAAAATCCGAAGCCGGTCAGTTTGACGCTGCCGTTGCAGGCTGCTGCGTATTCGAGCAAAACCATGTTTCCGTTTTTTGACGGCCTGATTCCCGAAGGCTGGCTCCTTGATGTCGCAGAACGAAACTGGAAAATCAATCCGCGAGATCGCATGGGGCTTTTGATGAACTGCTGCACGGATTGCATCGGGGCGGTCAGCGTGCATCCGGTTCTTTCGGAGTAGGTTATGGAACAACGCTGCCTCTATTGCTACGAACCGCTGGAATCCGGCGAGACCGATTTCCATCCGAAATGCAGCCGGAAAATGTTCGGAACAGCCACTTCGCCACTGTTGCCATACGACGAAAACCAGCTCGATGAGCTTGCTTTGGAGGTCGTTCGGAGCCATACCGCAATTACCGGCGTTCAGCCCAAACTTTCGCTGCATCTGGCGTCCAACGGAAAAACCCGCTCGCCTCAACGCTTCACCATCGTCGGCTTGTGGGGTGGATATATCCTCAAGCCGCCTTCACCGCGCTTCCCGCAGTTGCCGGAAATCGAGGATTTGACGATGCACATGGCCGAGGCGCTACGGATCGCAACCGTTCCGCACAGCCTGATTCGCATGAAATCAGGAACACTGGCCTACCTGACTCGCCGCATCGACCGTACGAAGAGGGGAAAGCTGCACATGGAGGACATGTGCCAAATAACCGGTCGGCTAACGGAAAACAAATATGACGGTTCGTATGAACAGATTGCAAAAGCCATCCGCCGTTTTTCGGTCAATCCGGGGCTCGATGTCATCAGTTTTTTCGAGATAGTGCTGTTTTGCTTTCTGACCGGCAATGCCGATATGCACCTGAAAAATTTTTCCTTGATCGATAGTCCCGAAAAAGAGGGCGTGAACCTTGCCCCGGCTTATGACCTCGTCTCCACCGCGCTCGTGATGCCATCCGACGATGAAGACCTTGCCCTGACGCTGAACGGCAAGAAAAAGCGACTGACGTTGACGGCTTTTAAAACAGCGCTGAAAACCTCGTCGGTTGATGAAGTGGTTCAGGATCGACTGTTCAGGAAGTTCAGCAAGGCGCGTCCGGTTCTGGAAAACCTGATTGACAAGAGCTTTCTCGACGCTGAACTGAAGGCGGCCTACAAGGAGCTTCTCATGAAGAAATATAGGCAGATTGGGCTGGCTTCATAACTGCGTTCGCTTTCACATTCAACCCAATCCCCAAAATCATCCACAAACAAAAAAGGGCCGCCTTTTCGGGCAGCCCTATTTTCGTCTCTGTCGTCCTTGTGCAGCTTATTTGGTAGCAGCGACGAGGGTGTTGTAGTTGGCTTTGACGGTTTTTTCCAGGTCTTCGTCAGTGTGGGCCGTGCTGGTGAACATGGCCTCGAACTGCGACGGACTTGCCCTGTTCGGTTACGAGTTTGGAACCGTCAAGCAAAACGGGAGAAAAGTAGCCGATGTATCACTATCCGGCGTTTTTGTCGATGTTTCTCATTGCCATCCATACTCCCAGCACTCCCATTACCGACACGGCAAAAACCTTTATCGTAGGTGGCAAGCTCAACACCTCATTGAATAATGGTAAAAGTAGCTGTTGCATAATCATTTCGCATTTATTTCGCTCTGACGCCCCTATGCAAAAATACACAAATCGTATAAATAAAATTTGGTATTCAGGAAGACACCACTACTTGACTCACGTACTATTACTGTAAAGAATACGAAAAAACAGAAAAACATCCAAAAAATACACCACAACTTTATCAACTCATTTCACACAATATATATACAGTAATTATCAAGCAATACCAGCAACAAGTATAAAAATCGTAAGATACGAGCTCACAAGAATCCCTTTTATTTACGCTATCGCGTGACTTTCGAGTGCGCGGAGGAAAAAGGGTAGAGCTCACGGCCCAGTTCTTTACCAAGGTTTTCCTTTGCGACTATTCAGAGCTCTTGCATTTTCTGCTGTCTTGGCTTTCCGGCGGGTTCAGATTTCAAGTCTCGCCTGTCGGCATCAATGCGGCAATCAGGTTCCAAAACAGGCAGGCCTGGTCTCGTATGCTTTGGGCTTCCATCTCATGCCCGGAAAAAGCACAATAACTCAAGGCTTTAGCTCAATTTCTGGTGACTTTTGGGAGTGCCTGTTACCAGAGCCATAAAAGACTAAATATTACGTGACTCAGGGAATCGTATCGGGAAGTAGCCAGTCAGTTTGGGTGGACTCTGACTCGTTCGAAAGAGATGAGAAGGGAGAGGATTTTTACCTCCTGCGGCGCAAAAAAAATCCCAAAAACAAAAAAGGGCCGCCTTTTCGGGCAGCCCTTTTTATCGTCTCTGTCGTCCTCTTGCAGCTTACTTGGTAGCGGCGATGAGGGCGTTGTAGTTGGCTTTGATGGTTTTCTCCAGGTCCTCGTCGGTGTGAGCCGTGCTGGTGAACATGGCTTCGAACTGCGACGGGGCGAGGTAGATGCCCTGGTCGAGCATGGACATGTAGTACTTGGCATACTTGGCGGTATCGACAGTGATTGCCGTGTCGTAGTCCACCACCTCGGTTTCGGTGAAGAAGAGGCAGGCCATCGAGCCGACGCGGTTCTGGAAGTAGTTCAGACCGAGCTTCTCCATGTTCTCCCTGAATCCGGCTTCGAGGACGCCAGCTTTGCGGTCGAGCTCCGGATAGGGGTTCTCCTCCATGAGAATCTTCAGAGTTTCAAGACCAGCCGTCAGAGCGAGCGGGTTGCCCGAGAGGGTGCCAGCCTGATAGACCGAACCGAGCGGCGCGACGTTCTCCATGATTTCGCGCTTGCCGCCGAATGCGCCGACCGGCAGACCACCGCCGATGATCTTGCCCATCGTGGTCAGATCCGGGGTGATGCCGTACAGCTCCTGAGCACCGCCGAGGGCTACGCGGAAGCCGCACATCACCTCGTCGAAAATCAGCACAATGCCTTCCTGGTCACACAGGTCGCGCAGGGCCTGGAGGAACTCCTTCTTGGCCGGGATGACACCGGTGTTACCGGCAATCGGCTCGATGATGATCGCCGCAACGTTGCCTTTGTTCTCTTCGACCAGCGTCTTGACCGACTCGATGTCATTGTAGGTGGCGTTGAGGGTGTCGTTGGCCGTGCCTTTGGTGACGCCGGGGCTGTCGGGAGTACCGAGGGTTAGCGCGCCGGAACCGGCCTTGATGAGGAAGCTGTCGCCGTGGCCGTGGTAGCAGCCCTCGAATTTGATGATCTTGTCACGGCCGGTGTAGCCGCGAGCGAGGCGAACGGCGGACATGGTGGCTTCCGTACCGCTGTTGACCATGCGAACCATGTCGAGCGACGGCACGATCTGGCAAAGCAGCTCGGCGATTTCGATCTCGATCTCGATCGGCGTGCCGAAGCTGGTGCCAATGTTGCGCAGGGTGTATTCAATTGCGGCGGTCAGGCGGGGGTGCATGCTGCCGAGAATGAAGGGGCCCCACGATCCGACATAGTCCAGATAGGTGTTACCATCGACATCGGTGAGGTATGCACCCTGGCCGGTTGCCATGAAAATGGGGGTGCCGCCAATGGATTTGAAGGCGCGAACCGGGGAGTTAACGCCACCGGGAATGAACTTCTTGGCTTTCTCAAAAAGCTCGGCAGATTTGGTGAGTACTGGCATGTCAGATCGTTCAGTTTGAATTAATCGAGGAGTGATGATTTGAAAAAAATGTCTCGAAAGATAGTAAAATAGTCACGAAGATTGAAAGCAGCCGATGTCAGGCCGAAATGAGCCGCGAGACGATGTCGAGGTGCTTGCGGTGCGGCATCCGGTCGAGGTGTCGGGAGGTGTACTCCTGTAACAGTGCCGTGATAGCCGCGACCTCATTCGCGGGCGCTTCGGGACACGGAACGGTGCCGCCGGTCGCGGCGAGGGCGCGGATGAAGAGGTAGTGGCTCACCGGCACGCGCTGGATCGACGCGCCCATCGGCACCGCGCTGCCCGGCAGGGCGAAGCCTCCGGGATCGTGCACGAACAGTAGCTCGTCGAGATTCATCTCGTCGATGCTGTTCAGCAGGTCGCGGTTGCTGAACACGCAGCGCCTGAGCGCGGGGGAGAAGCCGAGCACGCCGGGCAGGCGGAGCAGAAACCAGGCGAGGATCGGCTGGAAGTTGCCGGTTGCGGTGCAGACCCGTTCGATGGTGGCGGCGAGGAGCGTGAAGAGCGGCACGTTTTTCTCTTCGGGAGCGGAGGCGTAGCGTACGAGGTCGAGCACCCGGTAGAGCACGCTGAAGCGGTCGAGGTCGGGCGTTTCGGAGAGGGGACTTGTCACAAGGCTGGCGTCGCTGGCGAGCTGGAGGTCGCGGTTGCCTTTTTTGTAGAGCACCGCATCGATGAGGTTGCCCGGCGAGAAGAGCATTCCGGTTTTACTTTTCGCGCTGCGCCCGCCTTTCAGGATCACCGACACCTGCCCGTACTCCCGCGTCAGGAGCAGGCATATCTTGGACTGGTCGCGATATTTGATGTCGCGGAGTACGACCGCCCGCGTTTTTACGATCACCGTTGAAACTTTTTTTTGAAATTAAATATAGTTATATAAAAGGTCGAATCTTGCCGGTTTTTACCGGCCAAAATAACAGTTAATATACCCGGAAATAGATTCCTAACGGAGGAAACGAGCTATGCCTACTTACCATTACCGTTGCAGCAAGTGTGGTCACGAAGAGGATATTTTTCAGCGCATGACCGATGATAGCCTTACGAAATGCACCGAGTGCGGCGAAGAAGCGTTCGAGCGTGTCATCAGCGCTGAAGGCGGCTTCGTGCTCAAAGGCTCCGGCTTCTACGGCACCGACTACTGCGGCAGCAAATCCTCATCCGGCGGCTCCGGCGGTTCCGCTCCGAGCGGCGGCTGCTCGACCGGCGCCTGCCCCTTTGCGCAGTGATCTGACGCAGACCACAGAAGTTGCAAGTTCAAAAGCCTCCCGCCTGGGAGGCTTTTTTTATGGGTCGAACACGGGACGCTCTTTATCCCGAAGCCTGAACCCCGGCAGGTCGATCTCCCGATCATTCATCATCGAGGCGGGATACTCCTTGCCAAGAGGATTACCGGTGGTCAGGATTCTGCTCAACCTGCCTTCGACAAAGAACATCCGGATTTTAGCGCCGGAGGTGTAGTTCGCTCCCGTCGGCTGCTGCATTTCATCGTAAAGATGGTACAGACTCTGCGCTTTCTCGTTTGCCGTAACGTTCTTCAGGCGGGAGCGTTCGTCAAGCCGGGCCAGCAACCGCCGGGCCGAGAGCTGGTCGTAAGTTAAGGGAGAGGACGCCAGCGAGTCCTTGATGGCCAGAAAGGCGTGGCCACGCACCTCGATTTCATCTGCCCGCTTCCTGCCGTCAATTTCGCGGAGGTGCACCCGGATGGTGTCGCCGCTGAGCTGGCGGCCCGGCTGCCAAACCACCGCATCGCCGAACAGCCAGAGATTGTCGCCGATCATCTCAACAGTCGCCCGCACCGATTTTGCCGTCAGGCTGTCCTCGGCCACCCGTCCGCGCACGTTGCCGGAAAGCTCTCCGATCTCCCGGCGGGTGTCGTACGTTCCGGTATCGCTGCGGGTTTCGAGCGTGTTGTCCCGAATGACGATATTGCCGTTCAGGTCGATTCGTTCGCTTTCAAGCCAGTCGGTTGCCCGGTCGCACTCCAGAATTGTCTTGCCGTGCAGAAAGCGCACGTTGCCAACCGCCGAGCGGTAGGGGATCGTCCCGCCGGATGGGCCGGTTGTTTCGCCCCCCTCGATAAAGTCGGCATGTTCGAGGATCGTTTTCTTTTTTTCCGCAGAGGCCGTATTATCCGTCAGGAGCGTTCCCCAAACGGCAAGGGGCAGCATCAGCCACCACGCGGTTTTCACGATCGATCGTTTTGTGTTGTTCATGCGGCCGGGCTTGCGGTTTCTGCGGTTAACGTTCAATCGTTTAATGTACTAAAGCTACCCGGTGTGAAAAAAATTGTCTTGATTGCCCAGGAGCGCACAGCGTTTCTCCATGCGGCTCCGCTTGCCAGCGTTTTCAGAAAAAACGGCGTCTTCGAACCGGTGCTCGTACGGGTTCTCCCCGACGAAGGACGAAGTGAACATGAAGCCCTTGCCACTGCATTTGATCTGTCAGACGAGATTCGTGTGATTCCACTCGAAATGGGAACTCCGGTTGCCGAAACCGCTGCGCTCATGGTTGAGTTCGAGAAGATGTTCAAGGATATCAAGCCAGATTTCGTGATCCCCGGCGGCCACGACAACGCATCGCTTGCCAGTGCGCTGACGGCGGCAAAGATGGCCATTCCGGTGGTGAGCCTCGATGCCGGTTTGCGCAGCTACGACCGCGCCGAGTCTGAAGAGATCAACCGCCTGCTCATCGATTCGGTTGCCGCACTCCATTTCGTCAGCGAGCACAGCGGCATCTATAATCTTATGAATGAAGGGGTTGCAGACGAACAGATTCTTTTTGCCGGCAACACGGCGATCGACAGTCTCGTGAAGCTGATCGGTCAGGCTGACGCAGCAGGCGTACTCGGCACACATGCGCTCGAGCCAAAAAAATTCGTCACCGCCCTGCTCGACATGCCGTTCAGCGCAGAGAGCGCTGAGCTGATCGGCAAGCTGCTTGAGTCGCTTGCCGCCACTTCTACCGTCATTCTGCCCAGTGAAATGGCACCCGAAGAGGAACTGCTCGAAGCGTTCGGCGACGTTCCGGGACTCAGGGTGATCGCCACGCCGAACTACATCGATCTTTTGCAGTTGCTCAAAGCCTCCAGCTTCGTGCTGACCGACAGCGCCGAGTTCGAATCCGAACTGACCGTTATGAACGTGCCGTGCCTCACCATGCGCAAAAGCACCGCGCGTCCTTCAACCATCGAAGTCGGCACCAACGCGCTGGTCGGCAACGACGAGCAGGAAATTCTCGAACGCGCCTCGGTCATTCTCTCCGGCAAACCGGCAACCAAAAAAACCCTGATTCCCGAAAAATGGGATGGAGCAGCAGCAGCCCGCGTGGCCGAAGTAATCGAACGGGCAGTATAAACGTGAGAGTTTGAGAAAAGAGAGCGCTTGTCCAGACCTCGACAGCCTCGTTTTTTAAACAAAGCTCCGGGAGCACCGGAGCTTTGTTCGTTTAGAGGACGACGATCTCATCGGCCAGTTCCGTCAACCGCTCGCCACCATTTTCGGTCACAGCAAAGGTATTTTCGATGCCGATCGCTCCTTTGCCGGGGAAGACAAATTTCGGCTCGACGGCCACCACCTGCCCCTTCTGCAATGGAAAGGCAAAGCCCTGCGCCAGCACCGGCAGCTCGTCGAGCTCCAGCCCGACTCCGTGACCGACAAAGCGCGACTGCTCGCCCGGCATTCCCATGAAGTTGCCCCCAAGCCCTGCCGCCTCGGCCATTGCCGCGGCTTGCTGATACACCTCCTCGCAGATCGCTCCCGGCACCATCGCTTTGCGCACGGTCTCCTGAATCTGAAGCGAAACCTCGAAAGCCCGCTGCAATTCCGCATCGAGCGAACCGATCACAAACATGCGGGTCATATCGACGATGTAGCCATCGAACACGCCGACGAAATCAAGCAGCACCGGCTCGTTCTCCCGGATCACCTCAAACGATGACCCTTGCGGAGCAGCACTCGACAGCCCTTTGCCGGTGACAGCTCCATCGAAAAAACCGTAGCTCGCCGATCCGGACGACACGGCCATGCCACCGAACAGCTCCTGATTGAAGGCCCGCATCCGCACGAATCCCTCGTGACCAAGACGGCGCAACCGGTACTCCATCTCAGCGGCAAGGTCAAGCTCGCGCATACCAGCCTTCAGGAACGACGGCACTTCCCGGAAAACCGAAATGAGCTTGTCCGCACTCCGCCGAATCAGCTCGATCTCGGCTGGGGATTTAACGGAGCGCTGTCCACGCACAATCATGGAACAATCCACAAAGCGGCGTCCCGGCAGCACTTTCGAATACCAAGCATGCTGCTGCACCGGCACGGCATCGAAGGTCATGCCGACCGAATCCCCTTCGCTGCCAAGCAGCGCGGACAGCTCCTTGCTTTTCGGAAAAGGGCGAATATCGTCGATCATTCCTTCGGCACGCGCGCGCTCAAGGCTTTTGCGAACCAGAAGAGTGGGCTCACCATCTGCGGGAATCCAGAGCGCGGAATTCTGGCGAGTACCGGTGAAGTAGTAGATATCAGACGGCATCAGAAGCAGCGTTGCCTGCATCCCGCTTTCGCCGAGTCGTTCCTGCAAGCGCCGAATGCGCTCGCTGATTTCGGTACGAGTAACCAACATGCGTCTCATGTTAACGTTGGAAAAACAGCCAGACAACTCATTTTCGATCGATGCTGCGCGCGACGATTTCCGCCAGATCGTATGCCTTGAGCGATTTACGACTGTCCTCGCGTTTGAGGCCGTCCTCGAACATGCTCAGGCAAAACGGACAGGCCGAAACGAGGCTCCTGGCGCCAGTTTGACGTGCCTGCCGCAACCGCTCATCGACAATCGGCGTGCCGAGCTTCTCTTCTGCGAGAATGCGCCCGCCGCCAGCCCCGCAGCAGAAGCCATCCTTGCCAAAGGCTTCCATCTCGACGAGCTTGACACCGGCAGCACGAACAACCTCACGCGGTTCTTCGGCAATCTCCTGATAACGGGCAAGATAGCAGGAATCGTGGAAAGTCGCCGTAAAGCGCTCCGGCTTCAGCTTGAGCTTTCCGTCATTGATCAATCGCGCGATGAAAGTCGAGTGGTGCTCAACCGGCAGATCGAGGCCGAGTTCACGGTAATCCCGCGCGAGAGTGTTGAAGCAGTGCGGGCACGCGGTCACGATGCGCCGCGCTCCCGAGGCATGGATGGCGTCGATATTGCTATCGGCCACCATCCGGTACAGGTATTCGTTGCCGAGTTTCCGCGCAGGCTCGCCGCAGCAGCGCTCTGCACCACCGAGAATGCTCACTTTCACTCCCGCCGCCTCGCAGATTCGTACAAAGCTTTCAGCCACCTTGCGATTGCGCGGGTCGTAAGAAGCGTAACAGCCGGTGAAATAGAGAATATCGGCTTCGTTTTTTCCCTTGACGACGCTCACCGGAAGGCCTTTGGCCCAGTCACCCCGCGACGTGGCGGAGAGGCCGAAGGGATTGCCGTTCACCTCGATCGCCTCGCACGCACGCCGCGCTTCCTCGCCGGGAAACTCGCCCTCCATGAGCGCAAGGCTGCGCCGCATTTCGATGATCTTGCCGATATGCTCGATGCTTGCAGGGCAAATCTGTTCGCAAGCGCGGCAGGTGGTGCACGACCAGAGAGCGTCGCGCGAGACCTTTTCGATCAGCCCTTTGCCGTTTTCGTTGCCGACCAGCTCGCCGATGTCCGTAATCACCTTCATCGGCGAAAGCGGCTTGCCGGTCAGGTGGGCCGGGCAGCGCTGCTGGCAGCGGCCACATTGCATGCAGGCATCGGTATCGAACAGATCTTTCCAGCTGAGGTCGCCAACCACCGATGCGCCGAACTGTTCGATAGTCTCATCCTCCAGATCGATCGCGGAATAGGTTCCCGTCGGCTCATGCGGCTCGAACAGGCTACCACCGCTCGTAGTGGCGAGATGACGCAGCTTCGTGCGGGGGATAACGGCGAGAAAACTGAGACCAAACAGCAGATGAAGCAGCCAAAAAACCTTGTGCGCTCCTCTGACCATCTGCTCCTCCAGTCCGATAAACAGCCGAGCGAACGCTGCCCCGACCGGTGACCATGCCGCCAGCACCGAATTGTTGGGTAGTTCGGTGACGGCCATACGGGCGCCTTCAATCAGAAAGCCGGTCACAAGAATAGCCTGCAATAGCAGGTGAAGAGCCGCATCGGCTGAGGAGGTCTCCAGACCAGCAGGTTTGATGATGAAGCGCCGGACGGCAAGCCCGGCAAGCGCCACCATAGCTGCAAGCCCGGCAAGGTCGAGCACCAGCGAATAGAGCCGGTAGAAATTACCGGAGAGCAGGTTAACGCTGAAAAGAGGGGCCAGAAGATCGGCTTGCAGCATCACCAGCAGGGTACCGATAAAAAGCAGCAGAAATCCCCAGAACAGCACGGCATGAGGCAGTCCGCCTTGCATCACGTTCAGCACCTTTCGCTGGCTGAGAGCATCAGCGATGAAGTGTGCAAAACGCTGCTTCGGATGGTCGGAGCGGTCGAGCGCCTTGCCTTTACGCCAGATTGCCAGCCGCTCCTTGAACCCCAGCACCATCACTGCGATTGCAGCCAGCGCAAGCAGGTACATGAGAGCAACCGTGCCGTGGCCAATGTTCCAGTAAATCTCTCTGGTTGCGTCCATTCAGTCAAGCATAACTTTGCAGGGTTGAACAATCCGGGAACAAGCGCTTCTCGGAATCGCCAATATAAAAGTTAAGGGCGGAAACCGGAACGGTCCGCCCTTTGCGCTTTCGCACTTCCAATTTGATGATGTGAGAAAATCACGAGTGCCTGAAGATGGCCGCAGCGCCGGATTCGTCCGGCATCCGCTCCGTTGGGAGTACCAGCACTTCTCCGCCTTTGGCGAGCACTGTCATCGCGATATCTTCAGACAGATCAT
>Ga0272442_10000044_pt1:127500-189139 | contig 189139 bp, 189 predicted proteins | sample SSMForm2O_FD_200262 | JGI IMG/M metagenome (GOLD analysis project Ga0272442, IMG submission 200262) | Marine sediment archaeal communities from Little Sippewissett salt marsh, Falmouth, MA, United States - SSM-Form-2O | ecosystem: Environmental > Aquatic > Marine > Wetlands >...
CCACAGACGTTACGAGCAAATTCGATGCTTGCGCATTGCATCCCGAGGCAGATGCCGAAAAACGGGATGTTGTTTTCGCGGGCATACTGAACGAACTGCACCTTGCCTTCGATGCCACGATCGCCGAAACCCGGCGCGACCAGCAATCCGCTGATCCCCTCGAAAGCCTCTTCTATATTAAACGATGATTCTTCGGCATCCTCGGCCCTGAGCATCTTGACCGAGACCTTGACATCATTGCTGGCTCCGGCGTGAACAAACGCCTCGATAATCGATTTGTAGGCGTCGGGATACTCTGTGTACTTGCCGCAAACGCCGATGGTGATTTCACCATCCTTCGGATTGGTGACCTTTTCACAGAAACGCTTCCAGTGCTCCAGATTGGGTTCGCGGAATTTCTTCAGGCCGAGCTTTTTCATGACGCGCAGATCGAGCCGCTCCTGAAGCAGCATGAGCGGCACGGCGTAGATCGTTTCACAGTCGCTCAGGCCGATCACATCCTGATCGTGCACGTTGCAGAAGTGGCCAACCTTGTTCTTGATCTCCTTTGAGAGCGGCTTTTCACTACGGCAAACCAGAATATCGGGCTGAATACCGGTTTCGAGCAACATCTTGACGCTGTGCTGCGTAGGCTTGGTCTTCAACTCACTGGCCGCTTTGATGTAGGGAACGAAGGTGAGGTGGATATTCAGCACGTTGCGGTCGCCGAGCTCCAGCTTGAGCTGGCGCATCGCTTCGAGGAAGGGCAGCGACTCGATGTCGCCGATCGTACCTCCGATTTCGGTGATGAGCACATCCAGACTGCCGTTTTTGGCCAGGTCGTTCATCTTCTCCTTGATCTCGTCGATCACGTGAGGCACCACCTGCACCGTACCGCCGAGATACTCACCGCGGCGCTCCTTGTCGATTACCGACTTGTACACCCGCCCCATCGTCAGGTTGGAGGCCTGCGAAGTCGGCTCGTCGAGAAAGCGCTCGTAGTGACCGAGATCGAGGTCGGTCTCCGCGCCGTCGTCGGTCACATAGACCTCGCCGTGCTGATACGGCGACATCGTGCCGGGATCGACGTTGATGTAGGGATCGTACTTCTGGATCGCCACACGCAATCCGCGGGATTTGAGCAGCATTCCCAGCGAGGCGGAAAGAATGCCTTTGCCGAGGGAAGAGATCACGCCGCCGGTGACAAAAATATGCTTTACGTTCTTCGGTCGAGCCATACTTTCTATAGATAATTAAGTGATAACAGTCATCTCTCTCTGCGGAAAGCTGCACGCTCAACGCTTGTCATTCGTTCATGGAGTCTGCCGCCAAGACGGAACACTGCCAGCTCAGAGCCCCATGTCAATCTGCCCATCGTCGCCGAGAGGTTCGGTCGTCGGCTCGTCGTCGCTCTTGGGCACGCGCGCCGTGGCGGAAATCTTGTCGCCGGCGTCGAGTTTGATGAGCCGGACCCCTGAGGTGTTCCGCCCCAGCACCCTTAGGTCCGAAACGTGCTGGCGAATAACGATGCCGTTGGCCGTGATGATAATCAGATCGTCCTCATCGTTGACGTCGAGCAGGCCGACCAGGTGACCGATCTTCTCGTGCGCCTTGATGGTAATGACGCCGCGCGCGCCACGCTTGGTCATGCGGTAATCTTCAACCTTGCTGCGCTTGCCGTAACCGTTATCGGTGACAGCGAGCAGCGAGGTGTCGTTACGCTTGGTGGTAACCATCGAGATGCAGCGCTCGTCATCTTCGAGCGTGATCCCCTTGACGCCCATCGCCGTTCGGCCCATCGAGCGAACCTCCGACTCGGGGAACCGGACCGCATAACCAGAGCTTTTGGCCAGAACGACCTGATGATCGCCGTCGGTCAGCCGCGCCTCGATCAGCTCATCCCCCTCCTCGATGGTGATGGCATTGATGCCGGTACGTCGTGGATTGGAGTACTGCTTGAGGTCGGTCTTCTTGACGATACCGTTGGCCGTGGCCATGATGATGAAATGGGGATCGTCGAAGTTCCGGATGTTGATGTAGGTACGGATCTTCTCGCCGGGCGGCAGCTCCATGATGTTGGCCAGCGAGCGGCCGCGCGCTGAACGGCCCGCCTCCGGAATTTCGTACACCTTGAGCCAGTAGCAGCGCCCTGCGGTGGTGAAGAACAGAATGTAGTTGTGCGTGGAAGCAACGAACATATGCTCGATGAAATCCTCGTTCTTCGCCTGCGCTCCAGCCACCCCGCGTCCACCGCGATGCTGGCGGCGATATCCCGAAACCGGGAAGCGCTTGATGAAGCCATCGTGGGTGATGGTGATGACCACATCCTCCTGGGCAATCATGTCCTCGATCGAGAAGTCGCCCTCCTGCGGACGAATCTCGGTGCGACGCTCATCGCCATAAACTTCGCTGACCTTCAGCAGCTCCTCCTTGATGATCTCCATCTGCTTGGCCGGGCTTGCAAGAATCGATTTCAGCTCCTCGATGAGCGCCATCGTCTGCTTGTACTCATCGTCGATCTTTTTGCGCTCCATGCCAGTCAAACGCTGCAAGCGCATTTCGAGAATCGCCTTGGACTGCACCTCGGTCAGACCGAAACGTTCGATCAGGCGGCTCTGCGCGGTTGGTGTGTCGGGAGACTGGCGAATGGTCGAGATCACCTCGTCGAGATTATCGAGGCAGATTTTGAGACCTTCAAGGATGTGCGCACGCTTTTCGGCAGCGTTGAGATCGTATTGCGTACGGCGCAGGACGATTTCGTTGCGATGCCGGATGTAGTATTGCATCATCTCCTTGAGATTGAGCACTCTCGGCACGCCGTCCACCAAAGCCAGCATGATGACACCGAAGGTGTCCTGCATCGGGGTGTGCTTGTAGAGGTGATTCAGTACCACCTTAGGCACGGCATCGCGCTTCAGCTCAATCACCAGGCGCATACCCTCGCGGTCAGACTCATCGCGGATATCGGCAATGCCCTCGATCTTCTTGTCGTGCACCAGCTCGACAATCTTCTCGATCAACCTGACCTTGTTGACCTGGTAGGGAAGTTCGGTAACGATAATCGACTCGCGGCCATTCTTCTGCGTCACCTCAACGACAGCTCTGGCCCGGATGACCACCTTGCCCCGGCCGGTCAGGTAGGCCTGACGGACGCCCTCGTAGCCGTAGATGATCCCACCGGTCGGAAAGTCTGGAGCGGTCACATGCTGCATCAGATCGGCGATCTCGATCTCCGGATCGTCGATCAGCGCGACCAGACCGCTCACCACCTCGCGCATGTTGTGCGGCGGGATGTTGGTCGCCATGCCGACCGCGATGCCGGAAGCGCCGTTGACCAGGAGGTTCGGAATCGCCGAAGGAAGCACCGTCGGCTCTTCGAGCGAGTCGTCGAAGTTCAGCGCGAAATCGACCGTCTCCTTGTCGAGATCCTTGAGCATTTCGCCGGCAATGGCCTTCATGCGCACCTCGGTGTAACGCATAGCCGCCGGAGAGTCGCCATCGACCGAGCCGAAGTTGCCCTGCCCGTCGATCAAGGGATAGCGCAGCGAAAAATCCTGCACCATGCGCACAAGGCTGTCGTAAACAGCCGAGTCACCATGCGGATGATACTTACCGAGCACCTCACCGACCACGCGAGCCGATTTCTTGTGAGGCTTGTTTGACTGGAGGCCAAGCTCGTGCATACCGTACAGCACACGGCGATGCACCGGCTTCAGGCCGTCGCGCACATCAGGCAACGCTCGACTGACGATGACCGACATTGAATAATCGAGATAGGCATCCCGCATTTCCTCTTCAATGCTGACCGGCAATATCTTCTCGCGCTGCATAATCGATATCCTGACTTTGATTTACCGTGAATAACAACGGCTTAATGTATGAAATAGCCTGAAAAAACGTAAAGCTCCGCCCCACTCTTTGAGGCGCAAAATTCAGCTTTCGGATGACGCTGACGTTTCGCTGGACTCCGGAGCGGTCACCGTGGTGACAACCGCATCCGACCAGAGCGATTCGAGATCGTAAAATTTGCGTTCATCCGGCTGGAAAATATGCACAACCACGTCGAAATAGTCTATCAACACCCAGCGAAGCGTATCGAGTCCCTCGACGTGCGTAGGCCGCTCACCCTCCTCACGCAACTCCTCGACGATAAAATCGGCAATAGCGCTGGTTTTTCGCTCCGAATCGGCGGTAATAATCACAAAAAAATCAGTGACACTCGTCAAGCCCCGAACGTCTAGAATCTTGACCTCTTCACCTTTTTTTTCAAGCGACAATTCAGCAACTCTTCTGGCAAGCAGCTCACTCAAAGCGACTTCTCGGGCCTGAACCCCGGAAGAAGCATCATTTTCCGAACGGGACATAAACATCCGTTTTGATGATAAAAAATCGTTCTGGCGAGAAGCATTCCCGCGTCATAATATAGTCAATAATGAACTCGTTTGAATACCTTTATTTAGAGCAAAGCGAGAAACCGAAACACGTTTTTACAAAATAGTTACATCGGCCAACCAACTCTTTTACAACAAAAAAAGTAAGACAAGCCCCCCAATCAGGAGCGAACCGACCTGGGCACAAACGCCTGACGGTAGTCGGGTACGGCCTCAGCACTCGCCTCGGCACCATTTTCGGCAAGGGCTTTGCGGGCAAAGGGAAGGAGAGATGATGCGGAGAAAGAGGATGCTTCGACGCAGTGGGGCGCAAGCTGCGAGACCTCATCGGCAATCACCTGCACGCCCCGCCCGGCAATGGCGAAATCCGCGCCGAGCGAAGCCAGGCGACCGGGCAATTCAGCGGCGTCGCACCGGAAGCTCTCGACCTCGACCAGCTCACCGCCGTCGCGCCGGCAGATCGCTGCGAAATACTCGCTCGCCCGCGACGGAATCACCGGCACGATGTGCAGCGCATCGGTGTGCGGCAGAACAGACGAAGCCAAGGCGATGAGGGTCGGCACTGGCGCGAGCGGCAAATCCGCACCAAAAGCGATGCCCTTAGCCACCGACATGCCGATGCGCAATGCGGTAAACGAACCGGGGCCGGAGGAGACCGCCACGCCATCGAGATCGGCAGGCTGCAACCCCGCATCTGCCATCACCTGCTCGACCAGCGGCACCAGCGCTTCGGCGGTTTTTTGCCACTCTGCGAGGCGTTGTTCAGCAACGTTTCCAGCATTGCTGACCGCGACGCTGGCAAATCCGTGGGTACACTCGATGGCAAGAATCTTCATAACTTCAACTCAACTGATGACGATTTTCCGCTCCTCATCGCCAGTAATGAGTAACTCAACCCGGCGAGTGTAGCGCCGAGCAAGCGATGGAAAGCGCTCGCCCCACTCGACTACCGACAGAAACGGCCCCGAAAGATAGTCGTCGAAGCCCGCCGCGTCAAGCTCCTTTTCCGATTCGAGCCTGTACAGGTCGAAATGGTGCAGCTCGACCGGGCGGCCACGCAATTCACCATCATAAATATTCATCAGCGAAAAGGTGGGGCTGGAGAGCTGCTCCTCGCAACCGAACGCTTCGGTTATGCCCCGCATGAACTCGGTCTTGCCCGCGCCGAGCGTCCCGGTCAGGCACACCACGTCGCCCGGCTTCAGGCCGATGGCGAAGCGCCGGGCGAACTCACGAGTCTCGTCAGCGCAGCAGGACAGAAATTCGCCCCTCATGGCATCGACCATCATGCGTCGCCCTCCAGCGAGCGGAACACCATGCCGGTCATCACCTTCGGGTAGAACCAGGTGGACTTCTGCGGCATCGCCTCGCCCGAGCGGGAAACCGACATCACCTGATCGGCTCCGGTGGGGCGCAGCACAATGCCCACCTGCGCCGCACCCGATGCGACCGCATCGAACACCGCATCCGTGCTGCTGGCGTAGGTCAGGTTGCTCTCCTTCTCGACAGCATCGGCTTCGATGCCGAGCATCTGCCCGAGCACCAGGTCGTGCAGCACGACGACGTCCAGCTCCTGCAACGCCTCCGGCACCGAAGCCGCGAGCACCTCGGAAGGCTTCGGATCGAGTGCAATGCCGAGCACCATCTCCGGCAGCACAACGCCGTAGCACGGATGCTCTCCGCCGGTAGCCAGGAACTCGTCAAGCGCCCCCCTGCCTGGCAGCTCCCAGACGGTGAATTGACGATCGAGTTTGGCGATGAAGCTCTCGACCCCAAACGCTTGGAGACCGTGCACGAGCCGGTGGATCGGGCGGATCAGCAGCCCCTCGTCGTAGATGTTCGACAGGTAGGCCAGTATATAATTATACGGCTCGCGCCCCGTGTGAGCGGGATTGGCCGCCGCCTGCTCCTTGCTGTAGACCAGGCCGGTTTCGTAACGGTGGTGGCCGTCGGCGATGTAGACCGTCAGCTCATCGAGCATCGACGCGAATTGCGCGGTCAGTTCGGGATCGCTCATGCGCCACATGCGGTTCTGCACGCCATCGAATTCGGCATCCACAACCGGCTCGTGCCCCTCGGCGAACTCGCCGAGCAGCTTGTCGCTGCTGCGCGATTCGTCGGCAAACAGTCCGAAAATACTGCTGAGGTTAGCCCCGGTCTGGCGAAACATCTTCAGCCGGTCAGCCTTCGGCCCCGACAGCGTCCGCTCGTGCGGCAGCACCTTGCCCTCCGATGGCTCGTACAGGCGCAGCGCAACGAACACCCCCTTGCGGGTGCGGCTCACGCCCTGCTCGTCCTCGAAGGTCTGGAAGCAGGGGTAAAGCGCCGGCTCTTCGTCACGGACGAGAGCGGACGAGGCGAGCCACTCGCGCATCCGGTCAGCGGCGGCGGCGTAGGGATCGTCCTCGGCAGGCAGCTCCAGGCGAACCGCGTTGTAGTCGGAACTCTCGTACAGCTCGCGCTGCTTCTCGGTGGAAATGGCATCGTAGGGCGGACAAATCAGCTTCGATGCGTCGCTGTCGGCTCCGGGGCCATATACAATCCCCCTGAACGGCACAATCTCGGGCATGGGCTTGCGGGTTTTAGGCAGTTAATCAGAGGAGTCTCTCTGTGAAATCCAGAAGTCGTTGACTCCCTCCTTGACGATGACGGAGATTTTGTTGTTCCGGCACAGTTCGAGCACGGCGAGGAAGGTGACGACAATCACAATCGCTTCGCGCAGCTCCTCGAACAGGGAGGTGAAGGAGACCTGAACCCGCTGCTCGAGCCGCGTCATGATGAGCGCACTCTGCTCTTCGATGGTCACCGGCGCGTCGGAGACGTTCTGCGTCCGTGTTTTCGGCATGTTGTCGATCACTGACTGATAGGCAAGCATGAGATGATAGAGAGTCGGACGGTTGACCGGCTCGTCCATCTCGTCGATCACCTCCGGCTCCAGCTCCTCGAACACGCCGCGCGGAAACATCCGCGACCGGTCAATGCCGAGCTGTTCGAGTTCCGAGGCCCCCTCCTTGAGGCGCTTGTACTCCAGAAGCCGCTGCACCAGTTCGGTGCGCGGATCGAACTCGTCGGCATCTCCCTCATCCGGCTCCGGGCGAGGGAGCAGCATCCGCGCCTTGATGCTCATCAGCATCGAGGCCATGTAGATGAACTCGGCGGCAACCTCGAGATTCAGGCGCTGCATGGCGTGGATGTATGCGATAAAATCACCAGTGATTTTTGAGACCGGAATGTTGTAAATATCAAGCTCGTCACGCTTGATAAAAAACAACAGAAGGTCGAGCGGGCCTTCAAACTCTTCCAGACTGATGCGAAACATGCAGAAACTGTTGATTTCGACTTGAGCGGGAGATGCCGGATCACGATAACAAGGTACAGACTTTCCATTTATTTTTGTGAGCCGTGATCGGTATTTTTCCCACACGCGCACTTGTTCCCACAAAAAAACGGAGCGCGCATGAAAAAGCCCCAGCTGGTCGGGGCACCGAGAACTCCGGGCTCATACCTTTACGCTGAGCCGTTCTGAAAGATTCCGGAACAGCGAACAGAGGCCCACCAGCACCTCCTGACGCAATTATCGAACTTCGAACACTGCCCCCATGAAACAGCGTGCTATTTCATTTGTGCTCGTTCTCATCAGCACAATCATCCTGTCTGCGCCGTGCGCGGCACAATCGGCCGAGGAGTACTACAACCAGGCGCTCTCAGAGCACCAGGCCGGTGAACTGCAACAGGCCGTACGCCTCTATACCAAAGCCATCAACAAAGACAACCGCATGATTATGGCCTACCAGATGCGGGGTGCGGCATGGCAGCAAATGCGGCAATTACAGCAAGCCTTCAACGATTACACCATGCTGATCGAGGAGGGTGAGCCATACTTTCAGGCGGTCGGCTACTTCAATCGCGGCATCGTCAACGACATCGCGGGCCGCTACACCGAAGCAATCGACGACTTCACAGGAGCTGTGAAGATCGACTGGAAAATGGGGGCCGCCTATTTCCATAGAGCTGTCGCCCGCCTCAAGAGCAGAGACAGCACCGGCGCTTTCAAAGATTTACACCAGGCCGCCCGGCTCGGTGACACCGATGCAAAAAAATGGCTCGACCTCCTTTCACCCGGCTGGCGAGAAGCGAAAAAATGACTCTTCCGGAACCGGACAGCGATAAAGCGCAAAAGCCGCCGGGATGCTCTCCCCGGCGGCTTTTGCGTTTGTAATCCTTGGTACGGACGTGCAGAATCGGAACTCAGATAGCGCTTCCTCCGCGCTCGTCAGTTCTGATTCTCACACACTGCTCCAGCGGCGTGACGAAAATCTTGCCGTCACCGATCTTGCCCTCACCGTGCCGTGCAGCATTGATGATGGTTTCGATGGTCGTATCAACGAACTGGTCGTTGACGGCAATTTCAAGACGCACCTTGGGAATCAGGTTCGGTGCGATCTGCTGGCCGCGATAGTATTCAATATCCTCCTGGCGCCCATGCCCGGAAACCCGGCTGATAGTGATTCGGGAAATATCGGCCTGAATCAGCGCCTCGCGAACGTGGTCGAGCCTGTCCGGCGGAATGATTGCGGTAATAAGTTTCATGCTTGTCTGTCTATCAGTTAGGATTGATAAGGCCGTAACCCTGCTCACCGTGCATGCTGTGGTCGAGGCCGGACATTTCGTCGCTCTCACCAATGCGCAAACCAACGGTTTTCTCCACGATCACAAGCAGCACCAGCGAAACGACGCCTGCAAACACAACCGTGACGCCGACTGCGGTGAGCTGAACACCGAGCTGCTGCCACATCGTCCAGACACCGCCGGCAGCTTCGGCAGCTTCGGCCATCCAGGAGGGCCTGATGAAGAAGGTCAGGAACACAGCTCCGACGATACCACCGACGCCATGCACACCGAAGGCATCGAGGCTGTCATCATATCCGAGCTTGTTCTTGAGCAGAATGGCCATATAGCAAATCAGAGCAGCAATGACGCCGAGAGCAAACGCTCCGTAGGGTGGCACTACGCCAGCAGCCGGCGTAATGGCGACCAAGCCAGCAAGGATACCCGAGGCAACACCGAGGCTGGTAGCTTTGCCGTGGTGAACGATTTCAATGATCATCCAGGTGAACGCACCGGCGGCGGCGGCCATCTGGGTCACAGTCAGCGCACGCGCGGTAGCAAGGTCACTGGAGATGGCGCTGCCGGCGTTGAAGCCGAACCAGCCAACCCACAGGAGGCCTGCGCCCGTGAGGGTCATGACCAGGTTGCTCGGATGCATCACATTCTTCGGATAGCCGCGGCGTGCACCAAGATAGAGGGCGGCGACAAGCGCCGTAACGCCGGACGAGATATGAACCACCGTACCGCCTGCGAAATCAATCGCACCGGCAGCGCCGAGGTTGAAAAGGAAGCCGTCAGCTGCCCACACCCAATGGCAGATCGGAGTGTAAACGATGATGCTCCACAGAGCGATAAACAAAAGGTAGCCCTTGAAGTTAACCCGCTCGGCAAACGCACCGGCAATCAGAGCCGGGGTGATGATGGCGAACTTGCCCTGAAACATGGCAAACACATATTCAGGAATGTGGCTGTCCATGATTGCGTCATCAATGCCATGCAACATGAAATAGTCGCTATTCCAGCCAACCAGCCCACCAAGAATATTGGGTCCGAAACTCAGCGCATAACCAACGGCGGGCCAGATAACGCCAATGATCACCATAGCTGCAAAGCTGTGCATCATCGTGCCGATAACATTTTTGGTGCGCACAAGGCCGCCATAAAACATGGCCAAGCCTGGCACCATGAGCAACACGAGCGCCGTGGAAGTCAGCATCCACGAGGTCGTACCGGTATCGGATGCCATGCTCTCGGCAGCCCACCCAGTCTGGTGAGCCATCATCACTGCCAGCAACGCAAGCAGAGACGCTCTCAGTCTTTTACCCATAACCATCCTGTTTAATCGATTATTGATCCTTAAAATTTTATGAATAAGTGTGGATAATAACGATTCATTTAAGGCCAAACAAGAAATAAGAGCAAATTTCTTACGGAATGGTAGAAAAGTACGGAAAAACCAACATTCAGGAAGGTTTTTCACCGAAGACAATCGAGGCGAAAACAGAAGCGCAAAAAGAAGAAAAAATGATGCGAGGAGTGAAAAAAGACAGATACTGGCTTAAAAAACATCAAGAATTAATCAAGCCGAAACGTTTTTCTTTTTGAAAAGGATAGTTTATTGAGGTAAATTCAATATTAATTAGCCAGTGGTTGGCTGATCGCTTGACGGATGATTGGTGCTTTGGTTATCCGATGGCGACATTCTCTATCGAAGCACATGTTTCTACCGTCCTATAATGAATATTTACATTGGCAATCTGCCGTACAGCGTTTCGGAAGATGACTTGCGCGATGCGTTCTCTGAGTTTGGGCAGGTGCACAGCGCCAACATCATTACCGACAAGTTCTCGGGCCGCTCCAAAGGGTTCGGATTTGTCGATATGCCAAGCGACGACGAAGCCCGTGAAGCGATCGACGCCATGAACGACAAAGACTTCAAAGGCCGCACCATAAAAGTCAACGAGGCAAGGCCCCGCGAAGAGAGGCCGATGAGAAGAGAGCGCTACTAATTGTAGTTGTAGAGTTTTCTGGCATCAAAAAGCTGCTGCGGGCAGGCTCACAAGGCCTGACCCGCTTTTTTTATATCTTTTCGGAGAGCCTCAGATGCCTCTGGAAATGAGATCGGCAAGCGCATCATGCAAGTTCGCACGCGCAAACAAAAATCCTTGCTGCTGCAGAAACTCGGGCTTGACGTTCTGCCCCTTCACAGCATACTCTGCCCCCTCACCCATGAGCACCTGAACGGCCAGTTTTGGCACAGGGAGTAGCGACGGGCGATGCATCACCGAACCAAGCGTATCCGCAAAGGCCTTCATGCTGACCGGCTCGGGGGCAACAGCATTGACCGGCCCATGGTACCCCTCATTGTCAAGCGCTTCAAGAATAATCTCCACCTCATCATCGAGATGAATCCACGAAATACACTGCTGACCTGAACCAATCGGCCCACCGATAAAAAAGTCGAACGGCGTCATCATCTTCTGCAACATTCCACCCTTGGTAGAAAGCACGATGCCGGTTCTCAGCCGTATTACCCGAATGCCGAGTTTCTCCGCCGGAAGCGCCTCTTTTTCCCAATCGAAACAGATTTGAGCCAGAAAATCCTTGCCGGGAGCCCCCGATTCGCCAAGCTGCGGCGTATCCTGACACCGCTCGAACGAACCGTAGTAACCGATGGCTGATGAGGAGAGAAAAACCTTCGGCTTGACCGCTGCGGCCGCCATAGCTGCAACAAGCGCACGGGTGCCGTCGATGCGGGAATCGTAACAGGCTTTCTTGTGCTCTTCGGTCCAGCGGGCCTCAAGCAGCGGCTTTCCTGCAAGATGAATCACGCCGTACGCACCATCGATCCATTTGGTCCACTCGCCTGTTGCCATGTCTGAATCCCAGTGCACATAAGCCGCCGCTCCAGGCACCTTGGCCTTCGCCGCCTCTGTGGAACGCGCAAACACAACAACCTTGCGCCCCGATGAAATGAGCCGCTTCGCAACCTCTTTGCCGATAACACCGGTCGCGCCCGTAATGACGATATGGCCGTCCATAACTGTATGATTTAAATGAAAATCCGGTAACGGAATTGTATGCCTATTCGTCAGTTAACCGGAGGAGGAAAGGAAATAATTCCCGTCAGAGCGAAATGAACCGGGAGGAAAAGAGATGGCGAGATATCCGGGAGCCACAGAATTTTGTAGGGGCTGCAGCTCCCAAACTGTGGGATGAAAATAAAGTCAGTAACTTTGCCCCGCTGTAAGGCAGAAAATTCAGGGGGTCGAAATCTTTGGAAATAAATAAAGTTGGTAACTTTCTGGCGCCTGATCACAGAACACCACCAATTCTCTGCAAATAAAGTTGGTAACTTTCTATCAAAAAACCGCGAGAAACTGTATAAAGCCACCGAAACGCCTCCAACCCTGAGTTGTTATAAGCGGGGCATGTTTGTCAATTGATCGCCTTGACCATGCCGAACCCTTGGGCATTCTTCTCGCCGAAGCCGCATTCGTAGCCGACCTCGATCAGCTCTGGAGGAGCCACCAGACGAAACGGCGCAAGCGTCCCCTTCACTTTCGATTCGTCGCTCCGCCCCTCTTTCAGGGTAATCAGCTTCTGCACCTTGCCATGTACCTTAGCCACATAATCCCGATCAAGCTCGAACACGACATCATTTTCGATGCAGACAATCGGCTTGTCGTGCAGCACTTCATACTTCCTGCAAAGGTTGGCTACCAGCACCCGCCTGAAATCAGGATCGCCGGGAAACAGGTATTGTGGATGTTGATCCGTTGTACTTTTTGTAGAACATACCAATGGCGAAAGCATCACGAATCGCATATCGCCTGAAAACAGAGGCGCATCGAGCTTCCTGACCGTCTCCACTCTGAAGCGCTCCTTGCCCACTGAAACAAACGGCTCTTGAAGCAGGCCCAGAATCAGATGCTCGATGAACTCTTCTTTCGGAGATGAAATCGTCAGGTAGAGCCGTTTCTCCCCGGTACTCTTCGTACCATTCTCATGCATCACCCACTTCCGCCCACCGGGGATCGTCAGCGGCGAAAAGGTAAACAGCTTGAACGCCTTGTTCGACAGGCGATACCCCTGCTCATGCAACCGCTCCGCATACTCGCTCGAACTCCGGTCGATGACGTTGTAGATGAGGGAAGAGATCAGGTAGGAGTGATTGATCGGCACCGTCGCAAACGAATGACGATGTGAGAGTTCGAGGGTTATGCGCATAGGTGGTTAAAGTTGTTCGCCCGGCTTTCTCATTTTCAGGAGGGCTTCAGCTCGACGGATATTCAATCTTACATTGTCGTTTAATTGCCCTCAAGCCGGGAGCGCGGAGCCCCAGCTCCGCATTCCCCCAGCCCAGAGCGCGTGGCACAAGTTATTGACGATGCTGAACGACGCACCTGACTTAACACTGTATAGTTATCATACAGCAAATAACTCAGCCACAACTTAACGTTTTCAGGAACGTCATAACCCTCTCTAGAATTTTCTTTTCAGTTATCTATCAGCTTTTCAAACCTCGCTCTTATCCCCTTTTTTTTGCTCTGCTCCATAATATAGAACTCTGCTTTGCTACCCTCTAACATATTTTCAGGAATATTATCTTTATTAGTAATAATAGCCTCACGCTCATCGCCATCAAACACAGCAAGCCAGGATTCATCTTTTCGTTTTAGCTCACCTTGAAGTATTTGCCCCTTTCCTATTGGCTTTTGTTTTGCTTTGGCGTGTTTCGTAACTAATTTTTGAACCGCAACATCATGAGTAAAGTCATGCCCTTCGATTATCTCCTCTTGGCCCGGATATGGCGGATCAGATTTCCAGTCCGGCTCTTCAAGTTTAGCCACCTTATGGGGCGAAGGGAGAACTCTCAGCTCTTTAAAATTCTCCAATGCCATATACTTTGTTTCCTCTATCGGCAATTTATTTTCCCAATCTAATAAGGTGTACAATACCTGTAAACGACCTATCTTTGATAAACCTGACTTACTCTCAATTATAGTTTCATCAGATACTAACGCATGATCGATGACCAGTTTTTCAAAAGCACTAATAAAATTGTCAGCATCAGCATTACTAACTCCATCATTACCCCATGCGCCGTACCGTTCGGTACTTTCAATAAGAGACAACTTGGTTTTTATTTTTATGCTGCCAAGGCCCAGCGGCTTTCCCATTCCCAGTTTATGAGCGCACCCATCAGGAAGATTCAGGGCTGCCAACAATGCACCAAGCTCCACATCAGACAAATTACTAAAACGAATACGTCCATGAAAAACAACATGTGGCTTGACTGGAAGAATCACAGTATGCTGCTTATCCTTAATTTTATCAACCTCTGTTTGATGCAAATCCTTAAAAAGGTCAGCATAATTCAATAGTTCACCAAAGTTTTTATCCTCTTTAACTGCCTCCAAACCAACACTACTGTCCCAACGATGCCAGTATTTTTTTACCCCACGAATCGTCGTATAATCACCTCTAAGATATGTTGTCAGTTTTTTATTGTTTTTCAGACCATCTTGTGTTAAATAATGCTGAAAGCAAGTTATTTTTGGAGAACTAAGAATGCGAGGAATGATAACTGGCTCAAAGTAGTCATGATTATCTTTTTTGACAGTGGCATCCTCAAAAAAAACACGTCCTTTTATGCAGAAAGATTGGTCATGTAATTTATCTTCCTTAACCATACCAAAAATTGATTCAGACAGATCAAGACCTGCCTGTTTTAGCCCCGAAAGGATCAAATCTAAAGGACTCAAGTCATATGGGAAACGAAACATTTGCGCTCGGCCAAAGAAAACTAAACCAGCAGGATTCTCTTTATCTTTCTTGCCATCGTCAACTAAATAAAAAACCGGCTCTCCATCTCTAATATAACCAGCACTTTTGCGACAAGCATGAAAGGGCTTGTCTTTTGGAAAAGCCTTCTCTTGCCATTGAGTTAGCTGATCATTATCATGAAATCTTCGGAAAATTTTGTCTGGAATAACCACATTATTTTCCTGACTTTCGCCTACAAACAAGAACTCAAATTCTTTTTTAGGGGCACTCCCCGTAAGTACCAAAACCCCTTTTTCCCACCCATTTTTTTCTTTTAATGAAAGCTGTTTAACCAACCATTTCTTCACTTCATCACGCTTAAACCAACACTGTTCTCGGTGAGCATCCCATTTAGGATAGTACTTCTGACTTGGCTTTTCCGGTAAATAAAAGTCATATATTTTTAATTCTTCTTTATGAATCTTAAGGACCTCTTGTGCCGGAACAATGCTCCACTGGTTATTAATCTTTTTTGCATATCCACCAAGAGTTTTATTGCCCTTGCAATTTATCCGAGTTCGATAAGCGTCTCCAATACGCCCTTTTGCAACTGTTCTAAAAAATGGCCTCTCATCAGTTACCGGATTTATTTTACTGAAGGAAAGCACCTCAACAAGACTCCGAATCATGCCTCGAAGGCTGGAACCAGGAATAACAGGAACACCATCTTTATTTGTGAATGGCTCTGCTCTTAGGCGACTATCCCTTTTATCCCACTCTTCACCGATTTTAGTTATTGGACCCCTGATAAAAAGCGGAGTTAACGTTTTAAGATTAAGATCTATCCATCCACTATGAGTGCCAGGAACATACTGGCCATGCATCTCCCATAACTTTTCTTTCTTACCATTAGCATCAACTGTCAGTATCTTGTTTGGCAACGGGACAAAGTTATATGGAGCAGTCGCTGTTCTTTCTGGGTCAACCGGATTAATATGACGAGGCATAATTTTTCCTCCTTTAAACCTTTGATAAATTCACCAACCGGCTAACAGCAACGCGAACCACGCCAGTCTTTTTATCTTGCTCGAAATAGTGCTTGACCTCAAGACGAAGCGGCCAACGGCCTCCGGCAAAGTCTTCTTCTGAGCACACCACTGGAACGGCCTGCCGCAGGCCTCTGGCCGTACCAACACAGGTAAATCCGTTTACCGGATTTTGACGTTTCTGATCCGCATCAAACGCCATTCGGTCACCAAGCAGTATCCTTTTTTCTGTATCAGGTCGGCATGGATTATCCTTATCAGGCTCACCGTTATCGACCAGACAACGGCCTGCGAATCCCGCATCTGTTCGCCAAATCAGGATTTCTCGATCCTCTCCAAACAGACGCAGTTCGAGAAGATTGTTTTTTGAAATAACCGGACTGACTTCCGGAAATGCTCCTGAGGAGAGCACCCACGAACCATGTTCCAAAAAGCCCCACGTCACACCATCATGACAGTGAGCCAGAAGCCATTTCACCTTTGTGGCGCTGACATTATCTTCCGTGCCATCAATAACCCACTTCAGATACTCATGACATGCTTGTTCAAGCTTGTCTATAGTGCAAAATTTGATCCGATCTTGCTCATTCATGCTGCATCCTCCTCTCCATTAACAAAGCGGGAGATGTATTTATCGAACTTATGACGAGCCTCTTCAACTACATTCAAATCAGTGGGAATATCACACACGTCACCATCATCAAATCGAATCTTCGCCGACCCCTTGAGAATACCTCTGCCCACCGAAACCGAGCCACCAACAGGTATTTGCCCTGAAAGCAGGTCTTTGAGCAGTAACAGCACTAAACCAACCTCGGCTTCTTCAGGGTTACGCAGTTCGATTTTCACTTCAACACACCCACCAGACTGAACCTCTTCATCGAAAAGCGCTCCATTGACGACACCGCCAGTAAACCGGTCAATAGCAATCCGAATTTGTCTTCGCACCTCTGCTTCGCTGATCGTCCCTTCTGAAATACGAAGCTTCGATGCTTTTGGAGAATCTTTGCCATTATCGACCTTTGCATTTCCATCTTTGCTTATGCGTGGGCCAAAAAGATCGTCAACCAGAGCTTCACGGTTAAAAAGATTCGCGATCTTTAACGCCTGTGACCTCATTGCACCAGCCAGGCTGGTTCCAGGCAACACCGGTTTTCCTGCGCTACGAAGATGTATAACATCTGCACCCGCCGGTTCAAAGCCTGCGCTTCTGATCAGAATATCACCTTCAACGTGTAGCAAAGCATCGATAAAAACACTCTCTCTTTTGTCATCAGCTATTTCCTCGATCATTAAATCACGGTAGGCATTCTGAACCGCAACAACTGGCCCATCCACATCAGATACCTCTCTTGTCGGATTCTCATGATCCGAAGTCAACCACTGCATCCACCCTTCCGGAGTGGTTAAATCGAAGCGAGTGGCTTTCCATGTGTCGGTTTTTATCGCTCCAAGCCCTCGCGAACGCCTCATGCCAAGAGCAATCTCGCCATGACACAGCCCGTTCAGGGCTTTGACCAGAAGAGAAACAGTCCTCACCTCATTATCTCCCTTGCCAACAATCAACTCCACTCTTACAGGAAATTCCGTTCCGGCAGGAAGCACTTCAAAATCGTACTTTTTGCGATGCTCTGCCGTACCTGTTGCTGGATTGATTGCCACACCATCGCGAATTTCGACATTCAGTTCAGACGGTAAACTCCCGAGAGAATCGAAAACGATCAAAGGACTTTGGGAACCCTCATCATCTCCACGTGCAGCGCCAAACAACGCTGCTACCTCAGGTTGTTCTTTACTGCAATACCCGCCGATCACATCGGCCAGATAACTCCGCAAGGCTCCGGCAAGTGACGTGCCGGGTAGCAACGGGACACCATCTTTCGGGTCACGCAATATCTGCATATCAGAAAACCCCTCTCCTTCACCGCCAAAATGCGCTGCACTCTCAAGCGTCATGGTGCCGGTAATAACCCAACGAGCAACCATTGACCTGACCGTTTTGGAAGCCTCTTTTGTCCCCCTCTTAGTTGCCATTCCGCTCCTCCTCCAACTTGTTCCGGATAGCCATTGCTGCCAGAACAGCATCGATCAGTTTGACTGAAAGCTCAACAGCATGTTTCTTCATAGCATTTATAGCTGATTCTACCGAAACCACATGGTATCTTTGCGCTATCACGACGTAATTCAGTTGCTCGAGTACGCCCATTTCTTCAGAAGTCGAAAGAATCCATGAGGATAAATCAGCGCCATCTTTTGAGCATCGCTCCAGTTGATTCATTGCAGGTGTTTTCAATTGCTTTGACTTGTCACACTGATCTGCCGGGGCATGACATAACCATGCTTTTAACGTCTCAAGAGCAACTTTCGGATTGCTATCGCGAAGAGGCAAGCGCAATCTGCCAATGAGGCTGTTTGTGGGAAGAGCATCAATATCATGCTTTTTTGCTAATTGACCTGCTGTCTCTTCTATTTTCCTGTTCAACTGAGTCTGTAATATTCTCCATTCTATCGTGTTAACAAGCTCAGGAGGCTGTCCGTCAACAGGGCTTACTGGTTCATCCGGATCAAATTTTTTCAGCGCAATTTCTTTTGCTTTAGCCGTTTCAAGCAACAGAACACGTCCAAACCCCTCCTCTTTTCTTTCCCCCAGACCTTCATGCATGATTTCTGTCAGCTCATCCAGGGCAATCGCCTGCGTTGCCTGAAGTACAAGAACTGATCCGGCTGAAACAGCAAAGCTTTGCGGTAATGCCAATCTCCATTTTTTGTTAAATCCTCCCGCATTCTCAAAAGCCCAAACCTTTCTATCAACCGATACTTTGTGGCAGAGACGCTCCTCAACTGCAACCATCAATGCTGTCGGATCAGGTTGACCGGTATAAGGATGCCTGACAACACATGGCGAAGTCAGGAGAAGCCGAAATCTCTCTCCTGCCTTAACCGTTCGTTTTAATGGCTGAAATTCTTCTGATCCACCCCCTACTATTTCATGTTCTTGGGTACTCGAAGATGAAATGACTTCAGCCATACCGCCATAACCTGCTCGACGCGAACGTCCAATAAGCATGAACTTCCCAAGCAGCGACTTGATGCGTAACTCTAATCGATCCATCTCATCATTATGCTCACCCCGTAACTGGATCAGCCCTGCAAATGATTGATCTGCTTTGAGTGATTCATAGGTAAAGATAGCGCCATGTGTATTTCCCTTTTTATCTTTCCAGGCGCGACCTTTTTCGCGATCACGCTGGTTATGGATACGAGAATTGACTTTAGGATGATACAGTTTAGGCCGCGCAGCACCCATTGAAAGAAAGCCTTCTCCAATTGTAATCATATCATCCTCAGGCCACTCATCAGAATCATAGGCGGACAGGTCAATGACCTCATCATACCGCCGCTCTTCGAACAGATTCTTTTTCAGCTTTAAACTAACAGGAGTCGGGACTGAACGTCGGCCATTAACCACTGGATAAGCGTTCAGATATCGAACCGCACCACCTAGGATGAGGGCATTAAACTCTTGTTGTTTATCACGATCGCCATCAGGATCACCCAACGATTTTGCGACTGCACCACGTACCGCTGTCCCGGGTATAAATGGTAGCGTTGATGAACTGTTCGGATCCCCTCCCGGAGCAGTAATGACAGCAGGTGATTTAAGAGTAATGGTAAAAGGGAGATAACGGTACAGTGTCATGCTACACCTCCTTGTAAGCCCGCCGCCCTGTTTTCTAAATCACTGACCAGACTCAACCGGATATGACCTCTTCCCCTGTTTCGGGTAAGTCCGGCATGACGGGTAGCCCAAAGCACCAAACTCAGGTTATAAAGATCAGGCACTTCAGGTTTAACCTGCCAATAAAGAGGCGCCTGTAAAACCAAACCTCGATTAAATACACGAACTGAGCGCAACGTTTCCTTTTGAGGTGCCCCAGTTGTTCTATTTTCAGAAGTTTGAGTTCTGATGTCAGTCAGTGATGCCAGAACCATTGCTGGTGTAACAAATGAATGAGATCGTGTTTTCGCAGCCACGACCCAACGACGTGTCTCGGCATCCACAACAGCATCTCCAATCCTTAACATTGAATGCTCCTCAAAATCTGCATCGATGCCAAATATGCGCTCTGCAGAAGAAAGCGCCGATAAACAGTCCTTCATTGACAGCCAGGAATCGCGAAGCAATCCACGAAGCGTTTTACCGCCAAGAAAAGGCAATCCAAATTCGTCATGTTCCACCTCAATATCCACAATACCTGCCACACCTTCACCACGGCTGAACGATGTATCGGAAAGCAGTTCCAGACGGATAAACTGGTTTTGGTTCATCAGCCATCCTCCTTCTTTGTTTCTTGCTTTTTTTCTTTATTTCCAAGCTTAAGATGTAAATCAAGAAGCTCAACAGCATCAAGTAGTGGGGTTCGTTGATTATCGATAAAACCACTTTTTGCCACAGGGGCTGGAAACTGAAGTTTATTATCGATTACCTGCCAAGCTTCAAGCGCTGACTCAACAATTTTAGGCCCATCATGAACCAATTCTTGCAAATTCATCACCTTATTCCTTCGTTCAGCCCATACTTTCCCCCTTAAGCCACACAGATCATCATCTAATAGCACATGACTCAACCATTGCCATGAAGTATGCCCCTGTTCATTATTTATTTGACGTTCCAAGCAATATGGCCTGCAAGTCAACTCATAGTGAGCCGAATGATATTGCTTATTTCGAATTTCTGACAACGCTTGCCCCGGACGACCAAGGCCTATATGCCAGTCAATTGCACAATGATCACCACCGTTTTCTTTCACCTTCATCTTGGCCGATTGACACAATTGTTCTGCCAAATGATATGCCCTGATAAACGGTGAACGCACGCGAACAATAGCTACTCCAGCACAGGCTCTGATTGGCTTATCAAGATGTGGAATGTCACTCTTTTCGCTTTCAAAAACCTGGAGTGCGGTTTCCGCCAAATCCAATGCAATACGTCCATCACAAACAAAGGTCAGATCGTCACCGCCCAATAAAATCGGTCGAAAAGGCAACATCCAAGCATTACCTGAATCAGTTTTTTTTAGATCAAAAGCTAGCCTTTCAGGCCTCCCATTTAGTCTTCCATCCTTGGTATTCACGCTATTGCAGAGGCACTCGACGACCGCCTCAAGCGAAGCCTTACAAAGCTCATCAATCGCACCAGACCACTTTTTATACTCTTTACGAAACAGGTCATCGTTATTCCCTGTTTCGGCTTTTTTATTCAGCCAATTTTTAATCAACTCTCCCACTCCGTTTCCATCGACATGAACAACTCCGATTAAACTCGTATCACCAACAGTCCGACCAAGTTCCTCAAGATTCAAAGGGAAATCAAACTCATCTCGACCTTTTAAAAGGCACTTTTTCCAGTATCCATTAGTTTTATTTCTGATTTCTTCCTGTCGGCGTTTAGCAATATTTCTCGAAATAGGTTGGTTACTTTCATCAGGCGCAAAATCAACTGCTGGAAAACCCGTTTCCATGCACGTAGCTGTCACGGAAACACCTGCAAGAGGAACTGATGGAATGCGCTCGGTTTTCTTTCGTGGCAATATATTTTTTTGTATTTTCTGAAGTGCAGCGGCAAGGCCTTCTTTGCTGATCTCTTCATGAACAATGATAACCTCAACACCCGGAGCCTTGTCATACAATAATCGAGTGTATTCGGCAGCAAAAGTACGCGCTTTTACTTTATCAGTAAACACTATAAAAGCATTCGCTCCACTTGCCAGAAGAATATCCTCATCTTTTTCAATCCAGCCTTTATGAAGCAACTCTAACAATGCCCCTTCACGTGAAGTGCTCCACTCAACGAGATACGATCCGGCAACCACATCTTTCAGGCGGTTCGACGAAAAGACAAAACGCTGCACTCCCAAGACATCTATTCCTGTTAATACAGGCATAATACATTCCTCCTATTTTTCGATCCATTCTTTCAAACTACTTGTATCAGCAGGCCCATCTATTCCACTCCATTCTTTTAAATCAGTCAACGAAAAAACTTCTGGTGTATTCGTCGCGTCCCAAATATTACGAACATCATCCATTAGTTGCTTTTTATCATTTCCATCAACAAAACAAACTAAAGCACAGCGAGCCAAATCCCCACCCAATTGCCGGGATCGCTGTGCAATCTCAAATAATTTTAATTTGCATGGCTTAATTTTAGCCTGAGCAGTACACGAAATAACATACATTTTGTGATGACGAAGAATGACCACATCAACCTCGAATTTTCTCTCAGCGGACAAAAATGATTCTAACCCTATGTAAATAATAGAATCTGGGGAAACCCGACTGGCCAAAAAGCCAACCCACTCCTCTAACCATGCTTCATTTTGAAAACGATCACTATACTTTAAAATAATATCTTTTTTCAACCCAGATATTATTTCTCCATATCTTTCAACAGAATTTTTTTTCAAATCTTTAACAAATGCGACATTTTTAAGCACTGCTAAAGCTACTTTTTTCACTTCCTCTTCAACATTGTCAGCTTTCGCTAATTCACGCTTTGAAATTCGGTCAAGATCGTGTAACTCAAGAACTTCATCAATAGTAACTAAAATATCATGCTCTTCAATTGAAATAGAATAGCCACCATCAAATCGTAATTCAGCATTTCTTTCATCAAAATATGACGAATGTTTATCTGCCCAATCATCCCCATAAAAATTCCCAAAAGCCATTCGGGCTTGAGCCGCCATTACCTTTGTTCCTCCGGTATAATCGAGATGATCGTTTATAGAGAGAGAGCTAAATTCATCTTCAAACCTTTCTCTGACTTCGGAAGGATCTGTTGCATGCCCAAGTCCCCGACAAGAAACAGGTATTCCTCTAGCCTTCAATAATTTTTCAAGTCTATTCTTCACCGGCGCAGTCTCGGGCGCATAAAACAGACAAACTGACTCAGGCTTGAGAATAATGGCGGCAAGAAAATTAGGCAGGGGGTTTGAACCGACGAGAAGAAAAAACTGGTTGCATGGAGGCCTCTCACTCATAGCCTAAAACTCCTTTCAGTTGTTTGATTACGTTGTCATCAACACCGAAAATCGCAGGTCAGGGCTGGGGAAACTCATACCCTGTACAAGGTACTAGAAGTGCACAATCGAAAGGCTGAAGAGGGGGGCGTACTGTTTCATCATCGTGGGCAGGGCTTGTGCACTCTTTTTACGTTACGCTTTTTTTCTTGCTTTTATCAATAACGTCGAGAAAAAAGTTCATTCTTGTTCATGGGGCTCATAGAGGGGCTTGACTACATCGTCATCAAACTGCTCAATATCTTTAGGGCTACAGGGAATGACAAATGTGCAATCATCGGACTCTTGTATCTGCTCAATAGCTTTCCAGTATTCCTCTGTTTCGAGATAACTGAGTCTGTAAAAACCTGCATTAGAGTCTTTCATTTTAATGGTTCTGAGAATACCCTGAATTTCAGCTCTGGTAACATTCCTCCGCCTCATACGCATTGTAGGCTCAATCTTTTGTTGAGTATTTGCGCATTTGAGGACAACCGACACAATCTGGTTCAACCTCTCATCCTCCTTACGCCTCCACCTCAACTGCTTCAATGCTTGAATAGCGGAATATGCGCCCCAAAGACCAAAAAAATCAGCGGCATAGCCAACAACATCTAAAAACGATAATGACATTTTCTCTCCGTTTTACCGTTTCCCCCTCGACTCGTGGCGCAACTGTTGCAGGGGCATGATTTCGGCGACTTCGTACTTTTGCCCGTTGAGCGGATCGCAGGGGCGGAGCCGCACCACATCAGGGAAGTGGCCGAGGCGTCCGTGCAGGATCGGCTGAAGAACTGACCAGATCGGTGCATAACCGGCCGGGATGACGACCATCGGCTGTTCCCACTCCTTCGAGGTCAGGTCGAGGCGGTCAATCGCTTTTTCAATTGCCGGTATGAAATGCTCATCTTCGGGCACGTTGCCCAGCGGTACATCGAGCACTTCCGCGTCCTGCCAGTGCATAAGTTTTTCAATAGCGCTTTTCTGTGCTGAGTGAACCGGATGACCGGAACAATTCACAATCAGGGTCAGTCCGCCTTGCCGTTTGCGAAAAATTCGCCCCAGACGTCGCCATGCTTTTTGAAGCAAGCGGGCAAGCCACGGGATGTTTTTGGTAAAAAGGAATTCAAGGATTTCCAGTATTGAAACAATACCGGCAGCAAAAGTGAACAGTATCACCAGGTTCTGCTGGCTCATTATGTCTGGCATTGTAGCATCTCCGTTCGGTTGAAAGGTTCACTACATCTCTACGAGATGACAAACGGGCTGTGAATTTCAAAATCCCTGTTTCCATCGACATCTACATGCTCTACGCAGCTTCGGCAAAGCACATAGTAGCGAACGCTGTCTTCCGGATGGTTGGCATCGAGTAGTCTCTGCAACCGCATTCGCATTTGCGCATAGTCTTCATCGGAAATAAAACACTCGAACACGCTGTACTGGACGGCGGAACCATAGCCCTCAAGGAGTTTATGGATTTTCGTTCTTCGGCGATCATTCTCGATGTCATAGGTAACAAGCACAAAGCGCATCATACGACGTTCTCCCGGTCAACCTGTTAACAGCCATAACAAGAGAAATATTGTTATTTTTCTTCAACATCCCCAAACAACTACACCTCTCAATGCTATGGGATGGCTTTACAACCAGATGGCTTTGCCGGAAACTCTTTTCCAGGCGTGGAATAAAGTCGTATCCAACGACGGAATGGCGGGGTATGACGGCAATTCCATTCTCGACTACTCCCTGCGCATCGAGGAGCATCTTAAGGCGCTCGGCACGCAACTACTTACCGGAACCTATGAGCCGCAACCCCTCCTGAAGCTCCCGATGATGAAGCCGGATGGATCGGTGCGCACGCTTCTGATCCCGACGGTTATGGATCGGGTCGCACAGACCGCCGCCGCCATGGTGCTCATGCCGCTGACAGAATCCGAACTCGGCGCAAACACCTTCGGCTACCGGCCTGGCCTGTCGCGAATGACTGCGGCGCACGAAATCGAGCGGCTCCGGAAACTCGGCTACCAGTGGGTCGTCGATGCCGACATCCGCAGCTTTTTCGACAATGTTGATCATACGTTGCTGCTTGAACGATTTGGCCAACTCTGCGACGACAAAGAACTGGCAAACCTGATCCACGTATGGCTCACAGCTGAAATTCACGATGGAATCAATCCGCGGATGAAAAACAGCATCGGCTTGCCACAGGGCTGCCCGATCTCGCCGGTGCTCGCAAACCTTTACCTTGACAAATTTGACGAGCAGATCGAGCAAGAAGGCTTCAAGCTGGTTAGGTTTGCCGATGACTTCCTCATTCTGTGCAAGACCAAACCAAAGGCTGAAGCTGCACTTCGCCTCTCCGAAGAGCTCCTTGCCGAGCTGAAGCTCAACCTTAACGACAAGAAAACCCGCATCACCACCTTTTCCGAAGGCTTCAAATACCTTGGTTATCTTTTCATCCGCTCGCTGGTGCTTCCTACCAAAATGCACCCCGAACGGTGGTACGATAAGCTCGGCAGGCTAAAGCTGCGCAAAGCTCCCAAAACCGGTCTAAACAAACAGGGCGAGTACGAGCTTGAAGCCGGAGACTTCGGAACAGTCAGGTTGACCAAAGAAGAGCTGCTTAAAACGGAATTCGGCGAAAAGCTGCTGCAAAGCCTCGATGAAAAGCAGGTCTCCGTGGAGGAGTTCCTTGCCAGAACCGTCAAGGAAGACCGGTTGCGCCAGAAAGAGAAAAAGCAAGCGCTGGACAAGCTCTATTCTCCGCTGTTAAACACCCTCTATTTGCAAGAACAGGGCAGCATTTTGAGGAAAGATGGTGAACGGTTCAGTATCGAAAAGGGAGAGCAGCAGCTCAACGAAGTCATCGTTCGCAGGATCGAACAGATTCTTGTCTTCGGCAACATCGCCCTCACCACCCCGGCCATGCAGCATTGCATGAGAAACAACATTCCGGTTACCTTTCTTTCGCAGCACGGCTCCTACTTTGGGCGGCTCGAAGCCACGACTGCCGACCACTCTGCTGCTGAACGCGTTCAATATCTTCGATCACTCGACGAACCTTTTTCTCTTGAAATCGCGCGCAACATTGTTGCGGTCAAAATCCGCAATTCTCGTACCCTGATTCGCAAACGCCGGGCTATGGCATGGGAGCATAACGGCGAACTGAAAGAGCGGTTCGATGACCATCTTGGCGCTTTGAGTGCGCTGGCCGGACATGCGCAGAGGTGCGAAAGCATGGAGGCGTTGAGAGGCTTTGAGGGAAAAGCCGCCGCGCTGTACTTCGAGTTGTTTGGACTCCTGTTCAAAAAGGAGCTTCCGTTTTATACCGAAGCGTTCCGCCGTGTTCGCAGGCCTCCGACCGACCCGGTCAACAGCTTGCTCAGTTTTGGTTATTCACTGCTACACACCAACATGTTTTCACTCGTGCGGATGAAAGGCATGAACCCTTACATCGGCTTTCTTCATGCTGAAGACAAAGGAAATCCAGCGCTCATCAACGATCTTGTCGAAGAGTTCAGAACCATTATCGATTCGTTGGCGCTGTACATGCTCAACAAGGGAATTCTGAGGAACAAGGATTTTTATTATCATAAAGACAGACCCGGTTGTTTTTTGACAGACAAGGCAAGGAAAACGTTTTTGACCGTTTTCGAGCGGCGGATGTGGGAAAATGCCGTCGATCAGGAAACCGGAAAGGCGATGAACATCCGGCGCCACATGGAACACCAGGTGCACAAGCTCAAGGAGGTCCTTGAAGGGAAGCGCCCGGTGTACGAGCCATACCGGGTCAGCAGATAATGCGGAGGATAATTCTGAGCAACGCAGAAAACGCCTGAAAAGCGCCTTAAGTTGTTATTCAGTAAAAGGATATGGCAGATAAGCGGCAGGCTGATTGTCCGCAGACTACTTAACCAACGATAATAATTGGAGATACGGCTGTTAAAAATATGTGATAACAAGCCTCATGTTCATTGGCATCGCTGAAAATCGGAGATCCTACGCACAAGGCTCCGGAAAGCCGCACCAGTCAAGGATTTTCAAGGGGACTATTTCATTTCATTGCACGCTTTAGCGTATTGCGACCAGCGGTCACCGTCCGTGGTGATATGCTCAACGACCTATTTCATTTCATTGCACGCTTTAGCGTATTGCGACCTGCTGAACTGGACGAATTTGTCACCCTGCTCGTTAGCATTTCATTTCATTGCACGCTTTAGCGTATTGCGACGTTGAAAAAGCTTTTAATGGAGAGTTATCCCTACCTGTATTTCATTTCATTGCACGCTTTAGCGTATTGCGACGCCATACAACCCATCTACCGGGCCTGCATCAATTCCATTTCATTTCATTGCACGCTTTAGCGTATTGCGACTCGAGAATCCTTCGAGCTTGAATTTCCCGTCCGCCAGATTTCATTTCATTGCACGCTTTAGCGTATTGCGACGTTTTTCAAGCTGTCGCAATAGCGGAATGTTCGACAGCCGCATTATTTCATTTCATTGCACGCTTTAGCGTATTGCGACCTATTAAATGTACCACCGGCTTGAGTAATTTTCCCATTTCATTTCATTGCACGCTTTAGCGTATTGCGACTTTCCCCATAGAAATGAGGTGTGTATGCCTCAAGGACCTTATTTCATTTCATTGCACGCTTTAGCGTATTGCGACCTATGCACGTGTGTGTGGTCTTTTTTTCAAAAATTCTCGAATTTCATTTCATTGCACGCTTTAGCGTATTGCGACGGATGTTCGACAGCCGCATTCCCGATGACACGCTCCGCGATTTCATTTCATTGCACGCTTTAGCGTATTGCGACGTTGTCGGACGCTATCTATCGATGCTATCGATAGCATATTTCATTTCATTGCACGCTTTAGCGTATTGCGACTTTACTCCCGATCAACTCCGCCGTATTGAAATCAAACGGATTTCATTTCATTGCACGCTTTAGCGTATCGAAGCATCTTCGAACAGCGAAAAAAGCCAAGAATTATTAAATCAGCCGGAGTTAAAGGGCAAGCAATTCAGAATGAACCCGTTCTGCCCAATGATGGAGAGCATCTCGTTCTACTAACGAGTTGTTTGAAGAGGAGGATTTGGGGTGGGAAATGCGCCTATAGTCATTCCGAAAAGTCTTTTCAAGAAATGACGTAGGCCAAACTAATGAGTGTTTTACAAGAAGAATTTCAAGTTCATGAAGCTGTCGCTCCCAACCAATTGCCGAAACCCGCAGTTTCAGCAATAACGTGGACAGATGATTCTGTCATTCTGAATGGGGAGCAGCATCATGATGCATCCATTTTGTTACAGCAACAAAGCGTTCTGGATTCTTCGCTACGCCCAGAATGATCGGCATCAGACTCCTGATCGTGTCCTCGACCTCCAGCTCCGGAGTGGCCAAGGAGCCAGGCAAAGCCCCACACCTGTGAGCAAGAAATCAAGTCGATACCTTTTCGGCGATTTTAAACCGCCAAATGCATGTGATTGTCAATTTTTTGCTCTCTCGATACTGGCCTGATGCCCACGCTTCACCATCTGCGGAGCCGCCTTTATTTCAGGCCAGAACAAAACAGTCAGCAAGCCTACTCCACCGTCACCGATTTGGCGAGGTTACGGGGGCGATCAACGTTGCAGCCGCGCAGCGTGGCCACGTGGTACGAGAGCAGCTGGAGCGGAATAACCGTCAGAAGCGGCAGCAGCGCGGCGGATGCTTGGGGAATGTAGATCACGTCGGGCGTGAGTTCGGCGATCTCGCGGTCACCCTCGCTGGCGATGGCGATAACGCGGCCTTTGCGGCTTCGCACCTCCTCGATGTTGCTCAGAATCTTGGCGTAGGTGTTGTCGCGGGTGGCAATGACGATCACCGGCATATCTTCGTCGATCAGCGCAATCGGCCCGTGCTTCATCTCCGCTGCGGGATAGCCCTCGGCGTGGATGTAGGAGATCTCCTTGAGCTTGAGGGCGCCTTCGAGCGCAACGGGAAAGTTGTAACCCCGGCCAAGATAAAGCGCGTTGCGTGCATCCTTGAGCTTGACGGCTAACTCTTTGATAACGTCGTTCTGCTCCAGAATCCGCGCAACCTTCTCCGGCACATCGGCCAGATCGCGCAGATTGAGCCGGATCTCCTCCTGCGAAATAGTACGGCCCTTGCTGAGCGCCATCGCGAGCATATAGAGCACGATCACCTGCGCTGTGAAAGCTTTGGTCGAGGCCACACCGACCTCGGGGCCTGCGTGGGTGTACATGCCGCAAAGGGTCTCGCGGGCGATGGTCGAGCCGACCACGTTGCAGATACCCATCACCAGCGCACCCTTCTCCTTGGCAAGGCGAAGAGCGGCCAGCGTATCGGCAGTTTCGCCGGACTGGGAAATCACGATGACCACATCGTCGGCCGAAACAATCGGGTTGCGATACCGAAACTCCGAGGCGTAATCGACCTCCACCGGAATGCGGGCGTACTCCTCGATCAGGTACTCGCCGATCAAACCGGCGTGCCAGCTCGTGCCGCAGGCGCAGATCACGATGCGCTTGGCCTGCTTGAGCCGGTCGAGATAATCCTCGATACCGCCAAGCTGCACCCGCCCCTCATCGACGCGGATGCGACCGCGCATCACATCGCGCATCACCTCGGGCTGCTCGAAAATCTCCTTGAGCATGAAGTGCTCGAATCCGCCCTTCTCGATCTTTTCAAGGCTGAAATCAAGCTCGGTGACCCGTTTCTCCTGCTCGACGTTCTCGATAGTCTTGACCGTGTAGTTTTCGTGGGTCACCACAGCCATTTCGCCATCAAGCAGATAAACCACTTTGTTGGTGTGCTCCACGATCGGTGCGGCATCGGAGGCGATAAAATATTCGCCGTCGCCCAAGCCGATCACCAGCGGGCTTCCCTTGCGGGCCACCACAATCTTGTCGGGCTCCCGGGAAGAGACCACGCAGATGCCGTACGCACCTTCTACATGCCGAAGCGCCTGGCGGACGGCCCCCTCCAGCCCGATCGACGGATCGGCTTTCCAGACGCGATCGATCAGATGCACCAGCACCTCGGAATCGGTATCGCTCTCGAACTCGTACCCCTGAGAGATCAGCTCTTTTTTCAGGGTCGTATAGTTCTCGATGATGCCGTTGTGAATCAGGGCGATATCGTCGGAGATATTCATGTGGGGGTGGGCGTTCCGGTCGCTCGGATCGCCATGCGTCGCCCATCGGGTATGCGCGATGCCGATGGTAGCCCCGAGCATAACCGAGCCCGAAACGTTCAGCAGCTCTTCAAGATTACCGACGCTGCCCTGCTGCTTGAGCACGTTCATCGAACCGTTCAGAACCGCCATGCCGGCCGAGTCGTATCCTCTGTACTCCAGACGTTTCAAACCGTTCAGAAGCAGCGGGGCCGCTTCGCGCTTGCCAATATACCCGATAATACCACACATATCTCAAATCCCTCGATTACGTTTTAATTCTGCCAGGACTCCATAACACACCGGCTCGCCGCCCAATATAAACATATTATTGTACTCCAAAATCACAGCATATTTATCATTCCATCATGCAGCTGCACAGCTTCTTGGCGAACCGCCGACTCGAACGCGTCAACGCTGCTGAACTCACCACCCGGAAAGATGAGGGCGCGGCTCACATTGACCACGGCGCTCCGGCGCTGCGGATCGGCCCCGTGCGAAACCGCCTCCTGCATCGAGCCGCCCTGCGCACCCACGCCTGGAATCAGGAAAAACAGGTCGGGCGCGTCCCGACGGAGTTCCTGCAACAGGCCAGGCTTGGTGGCTCCAACCACGACGCCTGCGTTCCCGTTGCGCTGCCAGGCGCTGACCCGCTCAAGCACAGAACGATAGAGCGGACGACCATCCTCAACAACCCGCTCCTCGAAATCGCGCGAGCCGGGATTGGAGGTCAGGCAGAGCACGAACACCAGCTTGTCCTCGTATTCGAAAAAGGGTTCGAGCGAATCGAAGCCCATGTAGGGCGCCACCGTGATTGCATCGAACGGCCACGCCTCGAAAAAGGCCTTCGCGTACTGCCGACTGGTGTTGCCGATGTCGGCGCGCTTGGCATCGGCAATGCTCAGGCACTCCGGCGGCAACGCCTGCAGAGTCTCTTCGAGGTCACGCATTCCGGCAAGGCCGCGAGACTCGTAGAAGGCTGTATTGACTTTGTAGGCAACCGCATGATCTTGCGTTGCCCTGATCACGGCGCGGTTGAACTCGAGCACCGGATTCTGCATTGAATGAAAAAGAGCGGGAATTTTCGCCGGATCACTATCAAGCCCGACACAGAGCATCGAGCGAAGCGAAGCGATTCTTTCGTTTGCCTTGTTCCTTGATGAATTCATACCTGGAATAAAAACCAAAAAATAGTTAACCCTGACACTGTTTTGTCATGTCAATATACATGATGAATCATCATAGACGAAGCGCAGATGCAGGCCTGCACAAGCACGGCCCGCTGTTTCCAGGAAACTATTAGCCCAAGGACTACATTTATCCATCATAGTTATGTAACTTGCAAGTTCGAAGAATAGTATATTGTTATTCACGTCAGATCCGGATGACTCATCGGAACGGCTGAACATCCGCACCTCTAAAACCGGAGAGCGGCGAACGATGGCTATGAAATCTTTTTAATCATGAGTGCTTTCGATGGCAAATAATCCTTTCAAGCTGAACAATCCATACGACAACGAGCAGGATAACGGGCCACGCAAACCCCGTTTTTCAATATTCTACTACATGGCAGTGATTCTGCTGCTCATCGGCTTCCAACTCGCTTTTTTCTGGTCAGGCTCGACCAAAGAGATCCCGTACAGCGAATTTCGTCAACTGATCACTCAAAACAAGATCGAATCGGTTAAAATCGCCCCCGAAAAGATCTACGTCGACCTCAAAAAGGATGGAGCCGCCTCCGTTGCTGAGAACAGCCAACAGGACCAGCCAAAGCTCCAGTTCCCCGGAACAACCAGCGAAGAGCCTGCGACAGAGGTAACGGTCAACCCCGTGCGAGACGAAGAACTGATCCCGCTGCTGGAATCAAACGGCATCAAATACGAAGCGATTCCCGGCAACTCGTGGATCGGGGAGCTGTTGCAGTGGATTCTGCCATTCGGCCTCCTCATCGGCATCTACTTTTTCATGTTCCGCCGCATGGGTGGCCCTGGCTCGCAGTTCATGAACATCAGCAAGAACAAGGCCGCGCTGTACGAAAACCTCGACGAGCACACCCGTATCAGCTTCAAGGATGTCGCTGGTCTGGACGAGGCCAAGGGCGAGGTCATGGAGGTCGTGGACTTCCTGAAAGATCCGAAAAAATATACCAAGCTCGGCGGTAAGCTCCCCAAGGGCGTGTTGCTGGTCGGCCCTCCCGGCACCGGCAAGACCCTACTCGCCAAAGCTGTAGCAGGCGAGGCTGACGTACCGTTTTTCAGCATCAGCGGTTCGGACTTCGTCGAGATGTTCGTCGGCGTCGGTGCGGCCCGCGTGCGCGACCTGTTCAAGCAGGCAAAGGAGAAAGCTCCGTGCATCATCTTCATTGACGAGATCGACGCCGTGGGCCGCAGCCGCGGCAAGGGCTTCATGATGGGAGCCAACGACGAGCGCGAAAACACCCTGAACCAGCTTCTGGTCGAGATGGACGGCTTCTCTACAGATAAAGGTGTCATCCTTATGGCCGCGACCAACCGCGCGGACGTGCTCGACTCGGCACTGCTCCGTCCCGGGCGCTTCGACCGCCAGGTCGTCGTTGACAAGCCCGACCTGAAAGGCCGTACGGACATCTTCAAGGTGCATACCAAAAGCCTCTCGCTCTCGCCTGACGTCAACCTGAAAGCGCTGGCTTCGCAGACGCCCGGCTTTGCGGGTGCGGAGATCGCCAACGCGGCCAACGAAGCTGCCCTGCTGGCCTCACGTCGCGGCAAGCAGCAGATCGAAATGAAGGATTTCGAGGATGCTATCGAGCGTGTAATCGCCGGTCTTGAAAAGAAGAACAAGGTGATCAATCCGAAGGAGAAGGAGATCGTAGCTTACCACGAAGCAGGCCACGCCATCGTGAGCTGGCTGATGCCGGAGAACGATCCCGTACAGAAAATCTCGATCGTACCACGTGGCGTCAGCGCGCTTGGCTATACCCTGAACGTGCCGCTCGAAGATCGCTACCTGATGACCAAAGCGGAGCTGATCGCGCGAATCTGCGGCCTGCTCGGCGGCCGGATTGCCGAGGAGGTGGTGTTCGGCGAGGTCTCGACAGGTGCGCAGAACGACCTTGAGCGCGTCACCGAAATCGCATACAACATGGTGATGGTCTACGGCATGAGCGACAAGATCGGCTACCTGTCGTTTGTTGACAGCAACAATCCCTACACAGGCGGCCCCAGCCTCGACAAGAAATATGGCGATGAAACGGCCCGGATGATCGACCTTGAGGTCAAGTCGATTATCGAAGAGGCCCGGAACAAGGTCTTCGACATGCTCAGCGAAAATCGCGACAAGCTCGAAACCCTGGCAAGAGAGCTGCTCGCCAAGGAGATCGTGCAGTACTGCCAGATCGAGGAGATTCTCGGCAAACGTGTGGCGGGAAAGTTCAGCGAGCACCTGACCCACGACTGTCAGAACGGCATCGAAATCAAGCCGGATGAGAGTGCGCCAGCTCCGGCAGACGTCGTGGCGGAAACAACACCGAAAGAATCTTCCATGTCCGACAAAGAGCTGGAAGAGCTTGAGGCCGCCGTCCAGCGACTCAAGGAATCGCGAAACCTTTCGTCGAACTGAGCCACGTGACGAAAAAAAGAGTACACATCATCGTGCGGGGACTGGTCCAAGGCGTCGGTTTCCGCATGTTCGTGCATCGAGAAGCCTCCTCCAGAAGCCTGGCTGGCTGGACAAGAAATCTGCCGGACGGCACGGTCGAAATTGAAGCGCAAGGCAACGCCGGCATGGTGGATGAGCTGGTCAAACAGTCCCGCATCGGCCCTTCACGCTCGCAGGTCAACTCGATTGCCGTGCGCGAAATCGCTACCGACAACGCCGAAAACGATTTTTCGATCCGCTACTGAGCAATCCGGCGCCCACAGGCAAGTCGCGAGCGACGCAACAGTGCCACAACAGGGGACGCGCATAAAACGGGAATCGGGGATAATTAGTACGGAAAGGAAAGCAGAAGAAGCGAGTGGGCCCCGAGGGATTCGAACCCCCGACCTACTGGGTGTAAACCAGTTGCTCTAACCAACTGAGCTAGAGGCCCATCGAAAAGGGCTGACAGTATAACACATTTTCAACAGATAACAAACCGGATCGGCCATTTTCCCCGCCGCCAGGGAACGCTTTGTTTGTACGGCGCGCCGAAAAAGCATAAATTCAGGCCGTCTCAAATTCAGGGTGCCGCCCCGAAATGGGATAATCCTGACTTATCAGGACCATCCGTTTTCAGCGGTGCATTTTGTCCCTCTTCACGCCAATGTCATTGACCATGAAATCGTTATCCATTCTCGGCAGTACAGGTTCCATTGGACTCAGCACGCTCGACGTCGTCAGGCGGCATCCCGGCAGGTTTTCGGTTGCCGCGCTTGCCGAAGGCCACGATGTCGAACTGCTCAGCCAGCAGATCGCGGAGTTCAGGCCCTCCCTGGTTTCGGTGCGTGACGAGGCGTCGCGCGAGCGTCTGAAAGGGCTGCTCGGCGAGCACAAGCCGGAAATCCTCTGCGGCCTCGACGGTGCGGCAGAAGTTGCGGCAGTTGACGACGCGAACATGGTGGTTTCGGCTATCGTCGGCGCGGCAGGTCTGGTACCGACCGTCAGGGCTATCGAAGCCGGAAAAGACATAGCGCTGGCCAACAAGGAGACCCTCGTAGTCGCCGGTCAGCTCGTTTCCGACCTCGTCAAAAAGCACGGCGTCAAGCTGCTTCCGGTGGACAGCGAGCACTCGGCGATCTTCCAGTCGCTGGTCGGCCACCGTACGGAGGATATCGACCGCATCATTTTGACCGCATCGGGCGGCCCGTTCCGCAACACTCCGGCTGAAGAACTGAAAAATGTCGGACCGGAGCGCGCGCTCAAGCATCCGCAGTGGTCGATGGGCGCGAAGATCACCATCGACTCGGCTACGCTGATGAACAAGGGCCTCGAAGTGATCGAGGCGCACTGGCTGTTCGACATGCCCGCCGAGAAGATCGGCGTGGTGGTACACCCGCAGAGTATCATCCACTCGATGGTGGAGTATCTCGACGGCTGCGTCATCGCCCAGCTCGGCGTGCCCGACATGCGCGCACCCATCGCCTACGCCCTCTCGTACCCGGAGCGCTGCGAAACAGGCATCGGCAAGCTCGATCTGGCCAAGGTCGCCTCGCTCACCTTCGAGGAGCCGGACATGGAGCGATTCCCGGCCCTGCGCCTGGCCTTCGACGCCCTCAAGGCTGGCCAGACCTATCCGGCCGTGCTGAACGCTGCGAACGAAATCGCCGTTGCAGCCTTCCTCGATAAAAAGATCGGCTTCACCGCCATCGCCGACACGGTGGACAAAACCATGCAGGCGCACGAAGCGTGGACCCCGGTCTCACTCGAAGAGTACATCAAGGCTGACAAATGGGCGCGCGAAACAGCAAAGCAGCTCATCGGATAATTGTCCGCAGCCATCAACGATGGCAACCTGAAGGCTTGTCAAGAGTCCAGCCTTGCCGGTCAGTCGATCCCTGCCAGCGAAAGACAACAATAAACAGATGAATCGGAACGCAATCACGAAACAAACGCACGACACACCTACGAAATCATGGATCTACTGAGCACGATATTTTTCTTTATCATCGCCATCTTCATTCTCGTCACGGTGCATGAATTCGGCCACTTCATCACAGCCCGGATGTTCGGCATGAGGGTGGACCGGTTTTTCATCGGCTTCGACTTTTTCGGCACTACGCTCTGGAAGAAAAAGATCGGTGAAACCGAATACGGCATCGGCGCCTTTCCGGTGGGCGGCTACGTCAAAATCGCCGGAATGGTGGACGAAAGCCTCGACACCGAGCACGCCAGCCAGGAGGTCAAACCCTGGGAGTTCCGGGCCAAACCGGTCTGGCAGCGCCTGATCGTGCTGGCAGGTGGCGTGGTTATGAACATGGTGCTTGCCGCGACCATCTTTATCGGCATCACGGCAATGTTTGGCGAATCGCAAACCTCCATCAAAACCCCTGCCTACGTTGTACCGGGATCGGTCTTCGAGTCGATGGGCTTCAAGGATGGCGACCAGCTGATTTCGGTCAACGGCACGAAGCTTCAGTACTGGGAGGAGGCGCTCGATCCGGAAAAGCTCAGCGCGTCGTCCGTCCGCTTCACTGTGGAACGCAACGGCGAGGAGCTGACACTCACGGCCCCGAACGAATTCCTGACCAAAATCAACGAAAACCAGTCGTTGGGCCTGCGCCCTGCAATGCCGCCGGTCATAGATCAGGTACTCCCGAACGACCCGGCTGAAAAAGCGGGCATTTTACCCGGTTCGCTCCTCACCTCGATCAACGGCACTCCGGTCGCTGACTGGAGCCAGGTGGTTGAAATCATCTCTGGCAACGCTGGAAAGATGCTCACCATCACCTGGATGCACCTTGAAAACGCTGGTGACGAGCCGCTGACCGCCGAGCTCATCCGGAGCAAGGGCAAGAGCTTTACCACCGAGGTCACGCCGAACACGTCGGGCAAAATCGGCATCTCGCTCAAGCAGACCATCGAGAGCGAACGCATCAACCTCTCATTTCCACAGGCGGTCGCGAGCGGTATCAATCAGACCTGGAAGACCACCGTGATGACCGTTCAGGGCTTCGGGAAAATCTTTTCCGGCCAGGAGGACTTCCGCAAATCGGTCGGCGGCCCCATCAAGATCGCCAAGATCGCCAACCAGAGCGCCGAGCAGGGACCGATCAGCTTCATGTACTTCGTAGCTGTGCTGTCGATCTCGCTGGCCATCATCAACATCCTGCCGATTCCGGCGCTCGACGGCGGGCAGTTCGTGCTGAACGCCATCGAAGGCCTCATGGGCCGGGAGATTCCGTTCGAGCTGAAGATGCGCATCCAGCAGGTCGGCATGATGCTGCTGCTGGCGCTGTTCGCCTACTTCATGATCAACGATCTCCTGAACTTCTGATTTCGGGCGACACGCGACCATGTTCGACAAGCTCCAGTCCATCAAGGACAAGTACCTGACCATCGAGCAGCAGCTCTCCGATCCGGAGGTTGCTGCCGACCAGAACCGCTTCCGGAAGCTCAACAAGGAGTACAGCAGCCTCCGGGAAGTCGTTCGGGCCTTCGATGAGTGGAGCCTTGCAAAGCGGCAGCTCGACGAGACGCTCGCCATGCAGAAGAGCGAGGAGGATCCGGAAATGCGCGCCCTCATCGCCGCCGAAGCCGAAGAGCTTCAGGAGCGTCTGCCGGAACTCGAGCAGCAGCTTAAAATCCTGCTGCTCCCGAAGGACGAAGCCGACAGCCGCAACGCCATCATCGAAATCCGCGCCGGCACGGGTGGCGACGAAGCGGGGCTGTTCGCCGCCGACCTGATGCACATGTACCAGCGCTACGCCGAGCGGCAAGGCTGGAACTGCCGGACGCTGGAGGTGAGCGAAGGCTCGGTGCCGGGAAGCCTCAAGGAGGTTTCGCTGGAGGTCAGCGGCCACGACGTCTACGGCATCCTCAAGTTCGAGAGCGGCGTGCACCGCGTGCAGCGCGTGCCGGAAACCGAGACCCAAGGCCGCATCCACACCTCGGCGGCGAGCGTTGCCGTGCTGCCCGAAGCCGAGGAGGTGGACGTGGAAATCCGCAAAGATGATTTGCAGATAGACACCTTCCGCAGCGGCGGCAAGGGAGGCCAGAACGTCAACAAGGTCGAGACCGCCGTGCGCATCACGCACGTGCCGAGCGGCATCGTCGTCGCCTGCCAGGAGGAGCGCTCGCAGCTCCAGAACCGCGAACGAGCGATGAAGATGCTGCGTTCGAAGCTCTACGATATGCAGATCACCGCGCAGCAGCAAAGCCGCGCCGACCTGCGCCGCTCGATGGTGGCAACCGGTGACCGCAGCGCCAAGATCAGAACCTACAACTTTCCGCAATCGAGGGTCACCGACCACCGCATCGGCTTCACCACCCACGCCCTGCCACAGGTTATGCAGGGCGAGCTCGATCCAATCATCGACGCCCTGCGGATGCACGACCAGGCAGAGCGCCTCAAGGCCGAAACCTGCTGACCCCACCATCGGCAATGCGCTGCAAGAACGCACAAATTTGACGCAGAGTCGCTATATTAAAGTTTGTCCGCATTGCTCGCAGCAAAAAGCCGAGGCCTACAGCTCCGGCAACGAGAGCAGCTTTATAAACCATACGATACGACAGAGCCCAAGCGCTACCAGCACAGGCGTGGGCCGGAGGACATGAGATCATGGAAATGGACGCCACAGGCAAAAGCAAAGGCCAATGGGTTTTTCACGGAACCTTCGACCGGACGGTTGACTATCTGTCCGACCATTCGAGGATTCTGGAATTCAACCCCTTCTGCCACAAGGTCGAGCCGCTCGACCGGGAGGAGTCTTACCGCTGGCATTTCCGGGTAACCGATCCGCAGAACAATCCGTTCGACGTCATCTTCAACATCCAGCAGGAGACCGAGCTTTTGCTCGAACTGCCCGAAGAGCTCGGCGCTATGAACCCCGAAGAACTGACCGACGAGATGATCGAGCAGTACACCATCGGACGCAAAATTTCCTGGCGTCACCTTCCGGCCAGCGAAACCATCGCCATGCCGGAGAAGTACCTGTTCGAGGGCAAGGCTACAGCTGACCTGCTGATTCTGCCGCTGCAAGGCGAGCGCACCAAGGTCGATTTCGACCTGCAAATCGACGTGCAGTTCATTCTCTACCCGGCCTTCCGCATCATTCCCGAGCAGATCATCCGGGCCATGACCAATGCCGGAATGTCGCTGGTCATGCAGACCGCCACCAACAAAATGTTCCAGAGCATCTCCAGCGATTTCGGCACGATTCGCCAGCTCTGAGCTGCATCCATCAACCGTCATGATATCCACCGTTTGACAAAGGACGCACAACAGGTTTCGGCTCTCCGCCGCTTTTCAGCTTCGATCATCAGCGTGGCGCTCCTGATCATCACGGGCACGGTCGGCTACATGTACCTCGAAGGTATGAACCTGCTGGACGCGCTTTACATGACGGTCATCACGGTGGCCACGGTGGGCTTCAACGAAGTCCGTCCGATGGATGATGTGGGCAAGCTCTTCACGATGGGGCTGATCGTCAGCGGCACCGGCATCTTTTTCTTCACCCTGACCAATGTGGCCGTCTTTTTCGTTTCGGGCGAATGGAAGGAGCATTGGGAACAACAACGCAATGAACGCATGCTTCGGAAGCTCAACGACCACTTCATCATCTGCGGCTTCGGACGGCTCGGCAGCAACGTCGCCGAGGAGTTCCGAATCAAGTCGATTCCGTTCATGGTTATCGACAACATGATCGACAACGTGCTCCGCGCCAGGGACGAGGGCTTCCTTGCCATCAAGGGGAACGCCGCGGACGAGAGCGTGCTGATCGATGCTGGCATTCAGCGGGCAAAGGGGTTGATCGCCGCTGCGGGCAACGACGCCGAAAACGTCTTCATCGTGCTGACAGCCCGCAACCTCAAGCCGAGCCTGCACATCGTAGCTCGTGCAGACTGCGAAGAGTCCGAAAACAAGCTGCTCCGTGCGGGAGCGCAAAAGGTGGTGATGCTCTACCGCTCAGCCGGCAAACGTATGGCCAACATCCTGGTCGAGCCGGAGCTCGAAGAGTACCTCGACGAGCTGAGTGACGCCAACAACCTTAACCTGCGCATCGCCCAGTTTCTGATCCGCGAGCACTCATCGCTGGTAGGAAAATCCTTTCAGGAGGTTGATCTGTACAACAACCACCGCATCAACGTGGTCGGCTACAAGCTCCCCGGCGGCGAGCTGCACACCACACCGCGCCCGGCGGAGATCATCCAGAAAAACGGAACCATCATCGCCATCGGCCAGGGCGGTGACCTTGAGATGCTCAACCATCTGACACAGGGAGAAACACAGAAATGACGAATCTGCACGACCTTGTCGAGTCGCGAAAAAGCGTCCGTGGCTATGACGTCCGTCCGGTAGCGCCGGAAATTCTCGAACGGGTGCTCGACGCCGGGCGACTCGCTCCGTCGGCCAAGAACCTCCAGCCATGGAAGTTCCTGCTCATCAGCTCACCCGAGATGCTCGCCAAAGTCCGCCCCTCTTACCAGCGCGACTGGTTTGCCGAAGCACCGCACATCCTCATCGTCACCGGCGACCGCACCGAGGCGTGGGTACGTCCGTCGGACGGCTGGAACTCGCTTGAAACCGACCTCGGCATCGCGATGGATCACCTGATCCTCGCCGCGCACGACGAGGGCCTGGCCACCTGCTGGATTTCGGCCTTCGACCCGCAGATGCTGCACGAGGCACTCGACCTCGACCCCACCGAAGAGGTGTTCGCCATCACGCCACTCGGTTACGCTTCCGCCGATGCGCAGACAAGGCCCAAAACCCGCAAAACGTTCGATGAGGTCGTCAGGTATCTGTAAACAGAAATCGTCCATGCCCAGCAAACAGCTCGCCACCATCGCGCTCGCCCTACTGCTTGCCAATCCGGTTACCACAACCGCGATGTCACGCCCGGTCGAGCCGCCTATTGCCGTCTCGGCGAGCGCGGTCAGAACGGACCCGCTCCCACCAGCAAGCATCGACATTGGCGCAGTGACGGTCACCACCGACATCGCCTACTCGACCCTCTCCGGCTACCGCCCGATGCTGCTCGATCTCTACCGGCCCAAAGGCAACGGGCAACATCCGCTGGTCATCTACGTGCACGGAGGAAGCTGGACGAACGGCTCAAAGCGCACCACGGGACACTTCACCGACTTCCCTGACGTACTCGCCCGTCTGGCGGAACGCGGCTTCGTTGTAGCCTCGGTTGATTACCGGCTGAGTAGTGAGGCGAGCTTTCCTGCCGCTGTGCAGGACATCAAAGCCGCCGTTCGATTTCTGCGCGCCAACGCCGGAAAATATGGCATCGATCCGGATCACGTCGGGATTTGGGGCGCATCGGCAGGCGCACATCTTGCCGCTCTGACCGCCTTCACCGTCGAAGATTTCGACTTCGATCCGCCGGGCATGGAGAACGCCGGAGAGTCCGACCGCGTACAGGCCTTCGTCGGCTGGTACGGGCCGTACGAACTGCGAGCACTGTTCCGGCAGGCCTCGACACCCGGAAACGGAGTTGACCCGAGTGGGCCGATGCGCTTTTTCGGCTGCACCCCCGAAGGCTGCCCGCCCGGCGTCTTCACCAAAGCCAGCCCAATCAGTCACGTTGACGCCGGAGATCCACCGACGCTGCTCATCCACGGCACCGATGACACCACAGTGCCCGCAGAGCAATCCCGCCAGCTCGACGCAAAGCTGAACGCTGCTGGAGTCGACGCCAAACTTGTACTCATCGATGGCGTCAGCCACGACTGGAGCGGGAAAAATCAGGGAGCCACCGCAACCGCCTCACGCAAAGCGATCGGGACGACCTTCGACTGGCTGGAAAAGCAATTGCTCAGAGGGAGATAATCGAACTATCGCCGGTGCCAAGCCGCGAAAAAAAACTCTTCAGCGCTTGACGCTCAAGCGAAAACAGGCACGCCCAGCCTTGTGTGACCAGCGCAGAGCCGTGGATTCATCGGACTCCAGCGCGAAAGTTGCACAAAGCTCGTAGGTTTCTGGCGAGAGCCGGCGATAGGCATAGGGCTTGCCGCTTTCCGGATCAAAAAGCGAAACACGGCTCCCTGGCAGCTCTGCCAGAGTATCGAGGTTCTCGGGCAGCTCCTTGTGGTTACGGTAATAGAATTCGACGGAAGAGACAATCCGCTGAAGATCCGACAGACGCCGCTCATCGAATTTTCTGTTTCGCTGCTCCTCGATCGGGCCAATCATAAATAGACCGCGAACCACCGCCGCAACCACCAGAAGGGAAACCACAATTCCCAGCACACCATCCTTTCCGACAGGCTTCATACTTCCTGCTCCTCTTTGCGCAATCCTTTGAGGTAATAGATAAAAACCGTTCCGGCAATAACGCCGACGACGAGGGCTTTGAATACGAATCGAACGGTCAGTTCTCCGCCGAGCAGGTTGAACAGCAGAGCCGAAACATCACCGAGAATAATGCAGGCGGCAATGAAAAGGGTAAGGTAGGTCAGCCAGCGCCGGACGCCCGATGAACGCCCCGCAGGAGTGTTCTGCAATTCATTGGTAATTTTCCGCGACAGATAAAGGAACAGTGGAAAAGCAACAATCAGCGCCGATACCGCCCCCCTGATCCGGGAACTCACCCAGTCAACAGAGTGTGCCGTCATCGCCGGATCCGGAAACGCCTGCTCGATGAAGATGAACAGCAGGTTCCCGAGATTGAAGGCACTGACATACAGCGTCACAAAAAGCAGGAGATAGAAAAAGGTTTCGCGTGCCGAAAGGTATGGCTTGGGTTTCGGCACAGGCAGGGGGAAATCGATCTCCGCATACTCCTCAAGCGCCCGATCAACCCGCTCCGCCTGCCAACCGGCCTGGAGCAAAACCTCGCGGATGCGGTCGCGCGGGACCTCTTTCCTCAAAGCATCACAGACAAAGGCGGAGAGTTCGTTATTCGTTTTTTCCATATGAGAGCCTCCGTGTACATGGACTGGTCAGAGAGAAGCCGATAAACACCATCACTATCAGTGTACGAAATCCCTTGCTCTCCGCAATTCAGCTCCGTCTGTCAGAGGCTCGGCAAGTTCAGGGTTACAATGAAAAAGCCCTCGACACTTTCGGAATTCTCCGGGGTATCGAGGGCTTGAATGGCGCTTTAAACGTCCAGCGGCAGATCAGGAGTGACCACCGGCGACGATGCGGATCATCTTGATGTTCAGGACAAGGAACCTGAACAGCTGCCACGGCACAAACTTGCGCCAGAACAGGGTGGCCTTGTCCGGCACCGGCGGATAAGCCTCGTCGTAATATGCCTTGAATTTATAGTTACCCATGATTCAGGAATTTTATTGGTTCAACATTTTTCATGCTTCATGCACAGCTCATCGAGCGTCGTGAGCGGTTCGAGAACAAGGCGGCTGGAGCGCAGGAACCGGAGCGTACTGATAGTACATGAGGATTCCGAGCACCACCCAACGCAGTAATCGAGTCGCTCACGGCGCTCGCGATCACTCGGGAATGAGCCACCAGAACGGGTAGCCCTTAGCCTTGTGGAAGAACAGGTAGTGCAGAATGAACTTCAGCCAGTGGCCCGCAAGACCGGCCTCGCCAACCGAGTAGTTCATGTCGCGGCCCCACTCGGGATACTTCTCCCAGTCAGGCACGATCGGGAAGACGGTCATCGACGCACCGAGACCGTCGAAGGAGCCGAAGCCGCCGGATACGATACAAGCCGCGCCCATGCGCGCCATCGAGGCGGTATGGTGGTGCTCCTTGTGGCCGCCCTTGACCTGCTCGGCGATGTTGAGCGCGATGATCTTTCCGATAACGCCCGACGGCATTCCGGTGCGCGGCGGAGTCGGGAATATCTGGCGGCCATTCTCGCTCTTCAGGGGCTTGGAGATCGGGTGCGGCGGAGCAAAAGCGATACCCGCAGCGTAGATGTTGTCGTACATCGGCGTCTGGTACTTTGTCGGCCAGTCGGCAGCCGTCCATTCATCGAACGACTTGGGCGTGTAGTCAGCATCAACCTTCATGAACTTGTTTGGCAGGAACATCTGATCGGTGATGTCGTTACCGTCGTAATCGAATGCCGTCAGACCGACGCCCGAGAACGACGGAATCAGCATCGAGAAATCGAACTCCTGCGAAAGCATTTCGCCATCGAGCGTTTCGTAGTGCGCCACGCCTGGCTCGACCTTGTAGACACCCGCCCGGCGAATCCACTTGATACCGTACTCGGCAAGCAGTGACTCGGTGAACACCTTGGTCGGGGTAATGTAACCACCGCGCTTGATGAACGCGCCACCCATACCGAAGTCACCCAACTCGTACTCGTTGGAAATCCAGGTAATCTCCGCCATGTGGCTCAGGCCAAGCGTGGCGATTTCGTGCGCGATATTCAGGATATATTCGAACGCCGCGCCCTGGCAGGTAGCCATCGCATGACCGGTGCCGATGAGAAAGCGCTGCTTCTGTCCGGCTTTCATCTTCTCGATGCTTTTCTGCAACTCCTCCCACGCATGGGCAGCGTGGCTGTAGGTGCAGACCGACATGCTGTTTTTGTCGGGGCCAAGCCCCTCGGTACCCTCAAAATTCAGCTTCGGGCCGGTGGCGTTAACCAGGTAGTCGTAATCGACCGCCTCGGTCTGGCCGGCATATTCCGGATCGGTGTACTCGATGGTAACGTACGGCTTGCCGACCGTAGCATCGCCATCGGGATGGATCGAAACGGCCTTCGCCTGTTTGAAATCGATACCCCAGCGGTCATAAACCTTTCTGAGCTTGAAGCGAACATCGTCGATGCTCATCTGACCAACACCGACCCAGATGTTCGATGGAATCCACTGATAATAGCTGTTCGGCGAGACCACGACCACCTCATGGTTCTTCCCCAGCTTTTTCTTGAGGAAGGAGGCGCAGGTATGCCCTGAAACGCCAGCTCCCAAAACGACAACCTTTGCCATACTGATTGTGCAGTTTCAATTGTTAAACGAAATGTCCTTAACCGGAAGCAATAACCTTCATCAAAAGGTCGTTCCGCGTAGCCATTTCAACGTTCACGTCCCGGCTGAGCCGGCAGCTCGACAAAGAGCGGCCACTCGACGACAAAACACCGGGAATCATGGACAACCGAATTCAACTATAACCATATAGTCATAATAAACCAAGAATCATCCTGTTTTTACACATGAAAAGTAAGCAATCCTGATCATGTACAACTACTGATTAACCGATTAACAGAAATTTTGCCTCGAAAGTGCCGGAACACGAAAAAGCGTCTTTGGCTGTATGACAATCGACGAACCAGCGACACTCCCTCGCTACGCTCAATCGTCCCTGGCCACGCGCCTAAACTGAATTTTCAAGGCTGCGAGCCTGTTAACATTTCTAAGCCCAATGACAGGCAAACCCAACCATTCCAGCCATGAGAAACATTGTTTTCACCGGGAAAGGCGGCGTGGGCAAGACCTCCGTCGCAGCAGCTACAGCCGTCAAGGCAGCTGCGCAGGGCTATAAAACACTGGTCATCTCCACCGACCCGGCCCACAGCCTCGGCGACTCATTCGACATCGAACTCGGGCCGTCACCGGTCAAAATCGCCGACAACCTCTGGGGCCAGGAGGTAAGCGTGTACGGCGACCTGTCGCTCAACTGGGAGGTGGTTCGCGAGCACTTCGCACACCTGATGGAGGTACAGGGCATCGAGGGAATTTACGTCGAGGAGATGGGCGTCTTGCCCGGCATGGAGGAGCTCTTTTCACTCTCGTACATCAAGCGCTACAACGACTCCGACGAGTACGGCCTGCTCGTGGTGGACTGCGCCCCGACCGGTGAAACCCTGCGCCTGCTCTCCATTCCGGAGACCTTCGGCTGGATGCTCAAACTCATGCGCAACATGGAGAAGTATGTGGTCAAGCCGGTCATCCGCCCGCTCTCCAAACGGGTCAGCCGCCTGCACGACTTCGTGCCAGACACCGATGTCTATGACCAGGTCGATCACCTCTTTTCGTCGGTCGAAGGCATTATCGAACTCCTGTCCGACGATTCAAAAACCACCGTCCGGCTCGTCATGAATCCTGAAAAAATGGTCATCAAAGAGTCGATGAGGGCGCTCACCTACCTGAACCTCTACGGCATCACAGTTGACCAGATCATCATCAACCGCGTCTATATGGACGACGTTGACGGCCACTACTTCGAGGGGTGGAAAGAGATTCAGAAAAAGTACATCGAGCAGATCGAAACCTCATTCGCACCGATTCCCATCACCAAAGTGCCACTTTACCGCAAGGAGGTGCTCGGCATGGAGATGCTCAAAAAGGTAGGCGAAACGGTCTATGGCGACCGCAACCCGCTGGACATCTACTACCACGAAGAGCATGTGGATATTCACAAGGTCAGCGAAGGCCACTACATCATGAAGCTCCGCCTCCCCTTCGTCTTCGACAACCGCATGGCCGCTAACGTCACGCAAGTCGGCGACTCACTGACCGTCCGCATCGGCAACTACCAAAAAGGCGTCGTCCTTCCCACGTTCCTCGCCGGGATGAAAGTCGCGCACGCGGGATATGAAGAGAAATGGCTGGCGATCGAGTTCAAGAAGAAGGAGATGGAGGCGTCAGCAAATTAAGCGCCAATCCACCCCATAAAACACGAAACCCCCGACATACCGGGGGTTTCGTGTTCATCGTCATGCTGACTTACTTCTGCTGCATCTGCTGCATCATCTGGCGACCAAACTCTTCCATCTCTTTCATCTTCTCTTCGCTCATCCCCTGCGGGCCGTCTGGCATTGTGGGGATTTCCAGCTTCGTGCAGTTGGCCGGAACCTCGAAAAGTGCGCTGTCCGGAGTGGTACGGTCAACCTTGACCAGCTCGGTGACCACGCCTTCAGGTGAAATCAGCGTCTTGACGGGGAAGCCGTCGAGGCCGGCAGCCTTGAGTTTTTCGGCAAGCTGCTCATATTTCCGGTCTTTCGAGCCCTGCATACGGGCATAGGCGAAGTAGTCGAGAATATCTTTGCTCACCCAGAGATCAACCGTGTTCTCCTTGTCGGGCCACGAAATCCGGACGTGGTTGCAGTCGAAGCCGTTCACTTTCTCCTTGCCGAGCTTTTCGATCTTCGCATCCAGGTATGGATCGTCCGGAGCTTCCTCTTTGACTTTCGACACATCCAGCGCCATGCAGGAACCGGCCGCTTCGTTGATCATGTAGATCGTATCGGGCTTGTCCTTGAGCGATAGCACGGTCATTGCAATCGTACCGGCACCTCCAATGGAGGTCTTGCTCTCGGCGCGCATTCCTTTCGGGCCGATATAGAGCATCATGTCGCTCGTTCCAGCATTCGGCATGGTGGTTTTCATGGTGAGGACGCCGGTAAACGGACCGGCAATGGCAGGCGACGCCTGCTCAACGGCGGCTGATCCAGGCGCATTGGCCTCTTTCTTGTCGCCACAGGCCGAGAGCAACAGACCCGGTACCAGTACAGCGGCAAACAATCGACGGATGATGGCTTTCATGATCTCTTTGATTAAGGGGTTAGTGTTGTTTCAAAAGAACCGGAAGCAGCGGTAACACTGAAAAAAAGAAGCATATGGGTCAATGTAAGCAAATCCCTGCTCATCCTGCTCACCCCGCCCCGTACCGCTTGCGAAGCCCCAGCTTGTCGATGCGGGAGTAGAGCGTCTTGGCGTTGAGCCTGAGCAGTTCGGCCGCGCCGCCCTGGCCGCTGACTTTGCCTCCGGCGCGGTCGAGGGCATCGAGGATGAGCTTGCGCTCCATGTTCCGCGTCTGCTCCTCGAATTCCTGCATCGTCATGACTTCCGCCTGCGCCTCCATGCCTGGCTCACCCCTCGGGGGCAGGGCTGAGGAGAGGTCGAGCGTGTCACCTTCGGAGACAATCACCGCCTGCTCAATGGTGTGGGAGAGTTCGCGGATGTTGCCCCGCCACTCGCGCGACACCAGCTCGTTCATATCGCGCTCGCGGATGGCACGTTCCGGCTTGCCGAATTCGCGGGCGAATTTTCGGGCGAAGTGCAGAGCGAGCACGGGAATGTCGTCGCGGCGTTCGCGAAGCGGCGGAACCGAGAGGGGAAAGGCGTTGAGCCGGAAGTAGAGATCCTGACGGAAGCGGCCGGTGGCGACCTCCTTTTCGAGGTCGCGGTTGGTGGCGGCGATAACCCGCACATCGACCGGAATCACGCTCCGCCCGCCGATGCGTTCAAGCTCCTTCTCCTGAAGCACCCGCAGCAGCTTGGCCTGAAGCTCCAGCGGCAGCTCGCCGATTTCGTCAAGAAAAATCGTGCCGCCGTCGGCCAGCTCGAACTTGCCGATGCGCCGCTCAGTCGCGCCGGTGAAGCTCCCCTTTTCGTGGCCGAACAGCTCGGACTCGATGAGCGATGCGGGCAAGGCGGCGCAGTTGACCTTCACCAGCACCCGCTCCTTGCGCGGCGAGAGGTTGTGGATCGCGCGGGCGATCAGCTCCTTGCCGGTGCCGGTTTCGCCCTCGATAAGCACCGTTGCATCGGTCGGAGCAACCTGGCTGACACGCCGCAGCACCTCAGCCAGCGGTGCGCTGTTGCCCACGATCTCCTCGAAGTTGTGTGCAGCGCGGATCTCCTCGACGAGGCAGGTGCGCTCCCCTTCGAGCTTGCGGCGCAGCCGGTCGATCTCGTCGAAAGCGAGGTAGTTCTGCAATGCCAGCGCGAGCTGTGGCACAATGAGGCTGACCGTGCGCGCCTCCTCGTCGCCCAGCGTAACACCGACGCCTGAAATGATCAGCCCCGCGCGGCTGCCGGGCAAATCCCAAAGCTGCACGACGATGATCGAGCTGATGCCGAAGCGGTCACGCACCAGTTCGAGAATGCGAAAATCCCGGCACAGCTCTTCAAAGCGCTCGCCGGAATAGATGCCGGGCCGCGAAATCACCTCAATGCTCTCCCGCGCAACGGGGTCGTCGGGCAACATTTCAAGATGTTCGAGTGGCGAAAAGGGCGCGAAACTGCTGCCCGACCCGCGCATGAAGTTATCGTAAATACGGAACCGCCCGTCCGAACCAACCGCGCGGATGCCAAGAAACGAGCAGGGCACGAGGCGGCTGATCTGCTCGCAGACAGTCAGCAGCATCTGGCTTCGATCCTTGGTGGTGAAGAGCGCGTTGTTGATCGCGAGCTGCATGGCGGTTTCCGCCTCCCGCTGGCGCAGCTCGTCGTAGGCCAGTGCATTGCTCACCGCGATGGCGATGGAGGAGCTGACCCCGGAAAGCAGCGATTTATCGCCATCGCTCCACTGCTTCTCCTCTGCAGAAACAAAGCTGAGAAAACCGATCACCCGCCCACCGGAACGAAGCGGCGAAAGCACAATCTGCCGCATTCCCAACTCGTGCAGCGTCCGGAGCAGCGGGGCATCCTCCTCACCAAACGCAGGAATATCGCGAGCGATGGAGGCGACGGTCACCCCGCGGTCATCGAGATGCGCCTCAAGCCAGGTGCCGGTAATGGGGCGCCGCTGCACCCGCAGATGCTCGGGCAACTCGAAGCGCAGCATCTCGAAAAAAACACTTACGCGGCGGCGGTCCCGGTCGAGGGTGATGATCACCGCCGAATCGAACGGAAAGATGAGCCGAAGCTTGTCGGTGACCGTACGGAAGAGCTCCTGCGGGTCACGGATGGTGCCGATGGCGTCGCCGATATACTGCATGAGCCGAAGTGCCTCGGGCAAGTGCGTGGTCGTCATAGCTGATTTTCTGATTTCTTCAGAAGAAAGTTAAGAGAATTTTCTGAAATACTCAGAAAAACAAAGAATAAAACACAAGCTCAAAGCCTTGAAACGCAGGGCCTACAGGCAAAACCGACAACTGGCACGATAATTGCTCAATATACCTTGATACCATGCTGATCGAGGCTGCCCGGCAAAGAAGCGGCACTGCCTCAGAAGACTACACGATGAAAATGCAAAACGAACGATGAAAGAATCGAAATCGGGATCGGCGCCGGACCAGAACCATGTCGATCCCGATAACGGTTCCAATGAAAAGAGAACATTTGACCGACCAACACAGGAATTGTTCAAATCTATGAAGCACAACAAATCCATTGCCACCCTCCTCCTGATCGCCGCAGTGATGACGACGGCGCAGCCGCTCCGCGCTGAGGAGATAGCCCCGGCAACATCTGAACCGATCACGCTGGACGAGGCGCTGCGCATGACCCGCGAGCACAATCCGCGAGCCTTGCAGGCTGTCGAGGAGGTCAAGGCTGCCGATGCGCAGGTCACCCGGGGACGCAGCGGCTACTTCCCGCATCTGTCCGCCAGCGCCGGGTACCGCTACCTCGATCCGGTCGCCGAGGCAAATTTCGGCGGCGCCACCATCCAGTTCGTACCGAACGACAACTACGACGCGCGCGTCACCGCTGAAATGATGCTGTACGATTTCGGACGCACAGGCCGCACGGTCGATCTGGCCAAGGCCGGACGCAACTCGGCGGGCATCCGGCAGGAGATCACCCTGCGCGATCTTTCGCTGGCCACCATCCGGGCCTTCTACTCGGTGCTGTTCCTCCAGGAGGCGGTCAGCGTGCAGCAGAAGGAGATCGATGCCCTGCAGAAAAACCTCGATCACATGCAGAAACGCTACGATGAAGGGGCCGCGACCCGTTTCGACCTGCTGACCACCCAGGTGCGGCTCGCCGCTGCCGGAAATCGCAAGATCGATTACGAAACACAGCTGCACAATCAGGAGATTGCCTTGCGCCGTCTTTGCGGCCTCGACGGGCAGGCTCCGCTGAACCTGAGCGGCTCGTTCGACATCACGGTGGCCGACAAGGACGCCAACCGCCTTGCGGCCGCAGCGCTGGAGCAGCGTCCGGAGCTGATGCTCGCCCGCGAGAACCTCAAGGCGGCCTCATACAAAAAATCGCTGGCTGGCAAGGAGTTCCTGCCGAAAATCGTAGGCAGCGCCTCGTGGGGCACGGCCAACGGCTACATGCCCGACATCGACAAGATGCGCACCAACGTTGCCGCCGGAGTTGAATTACAGGTACCGATCTTCGACGGCTTCGGCAGAAGCGCCGCGCTGAGGGAAGCTGCCGCCATGAAGCGCTCCGCCGAGCAACAGCAGCTCGATACCGAGCAGATGGCGCAGGCCGAAATTCGCCAGTCGCTCAACGACCTGAAGAGCAGCGAACAGAAAATCGAAACGACTCGCCTGCAGGTCTCACAGGCCGACCTCGCTGCGCAACACGCGCGCATCCGCTACGACAACGGCCTTGCCACCACGCTCGACCTGCTCGATGCCGAAGCGGCACTGGCCGAAGCCGAGCTGGCCCACCTGCAGGCCCGTTATGAATATGTACTGAACGCCTATGACGTCAGGCGCGCCTCTGGCGACCTGATCGCCCAAAAACAGGAGAAAGGATCATGACAAATACCGTTGCGAAATCATCCAGAACCATTCTCTGCCCGACCGACTTCTCTGTCGCCTCAACACAGGCCCTGCTTCATGCCGCAGGGCAGTGCGGAGGCAACGCGGAGCTGATCGTGCTGCATATCGGGGCCTCCGGCTCAGGCGATCACGGCACACTGCTCAAGGAGCACCTCCATAACTTCTCAGGCTACTCCGACCTGCTTTCGGGCTACGGATGCCGCGTACGTTTCGCCGTCGAGTACGGCACGCCGTCCGCAGCCATCATCGAATACGCCGAAAAAGCCGATGCCGACCTCATCGTGATGGGCTCGCACGGCGCAAGCGATTTCCGACGGCTCCTGGTCGGCAGCACGGCCGAAGCGGTGATGCGCCAGGCAACGCGCCCGGTGCTCGTGCTCAGGTCGCCGAAGCGCGATGGAGAAAAAGCCTCGCATCAGAAAGAGCAAACCGAAGTATTGACCAACTCCAACGATTGAACATCAATGTCAGAACAGCAGCAATCAAACCACGAAAAACCGGTGAATGCCCTCGACAAACGACCGCAGGGGCAATCATGGCCTCGGCTGGCCATCTTCGGTGTCCTGCTCGCCATCGGACTCGCCTGGGGCGGTATGGAATTCGTCCACTCGCTCAGCCATGAGGAGACCGACGACGCCCAGATCACCGGAGACATCTACCCGGTCAGCCCCCGCGTGCCCGGAAACGTGCTCGACGTGATGGTTGATTCAAACCAGATGGTCAAGGCTGGCGACACGCTTCTGACCATCGACCAGTCTGACTATCTGGTCAAGCGCGACATGGCTCAGGCGCAGCTCCTCCGGGCGAGCGCCGCAGTGTCGGCGGCAAAGGCGGAAATCGTGGCCGCAGGCGCAAACCAGACCAAGCTCAATGCCGACCTTCGCCGCAGCCGGAACCTGCAGAAGCAGGATGTGATCTCCCGCGCCGAGCTCGATGCCGTCACGGCGGGCGCAACCGCCTCAACCGCCCAGCACTCGGCGGCCGGAGACCAGTACAAGGCCGCGCTCGCGCAGGAAAAGCTTGCCGAGGCCGAGCTGAAGAACGCCGAGCTCATGCTTTCGTGGACAACCGTCACCGCACCGGCTGACGGACAGGTCGCCAAAAAGAATGTGCAGCCGGGCCAGTTCGTCTCGCCCGGTCAGCAGCTCATCGCCATCGTCGGCAGCAGCGAGTTATGGGTTGTAGCCAACTTCAAGGAGACCCAGCTCGAACACATGCGCCCCGGTCAGCCGGTCATCATCAAGGTCGATGCCTTCCCCGGCAAGGAGCTGAAAGGCCATATCGATTCGATCTCGGCAGGAACCGGCGCGCAGTTCGCCCTGCTCCCGCCCGATAACGCCAGTGGCAACTTCGTGAAAGTGGCCCAGCGGGTTCCGGTCAAGATCGTCTTCGACGAACAGCCCGAGCTGCCGCTTGCCGCAGGAATGAATGTGATCGCAGAAGTGAAGGTGAAGTGATGTCAAGTACAGCAACAGCCATACCCGGCGCACAGGCTCCGGAACACCACTACGAAACCGGCCTGCGAAAGTGGGTCATCACGGTGACGGTGATCGTGGCGGCGATGCTCGAACTGATCGACACCACCATCGTCAACGTGGCCATCACCCACATCAGCGGCAACCTCGGCGCGAGCATCGAGGATGTCTCCTACGTGGTCACGAGTTACGCCATCGCCAACGTAATCGTCATTCCGCTCTCGGGCTTTCTTGGCAACCTCTTCGGGCGGCGAAACTACTTCGTTGCCTCGATCATCCTCTTCACGGTAGCTTCGTTTTTATGCGGCATCTCTGACAACATCTGGACGCTGGTCTTCTTCCGCTTCGTGCAGGGCATCGGGGGCGGCGGACTGCTGCCAACCTCGCAGGCGATTCTGTACGAAACCTTCCGACCGGAGGAACGCGGCGCTGCCACGGGCATCTTTTCGATGGGCCTTGTGCTCGGTCCGACCATCGGCCCGCTGCTCGGCGGATATCTAGTCGATTACTTCGCTTGGGAGTGGTGCTTTTTCGTGAACATCCCGATCGGCATCGCGGCGGCGTGGGCCGCGCTCACCTTTGTCAAGGAGCCAAAGGTCAAACATACCGTACAGAAGATTGACTGGGCTGGCATCGGCCTCCTGGCCGTTGGCATCGGAGCGCTCCAGTTCGTGCTTGAGCGGGGCGAGCAGAAGGACTGGTTCGAGACCGATTACATCGTCTGGTTCACGATCATTGCCGTGGTTTCGCTCGTCGCCTTCGTCTGGCTGGAGCTGCACACCGAGCACCCGGCGGTCGATCTCAGCGTGCTGGCGCGGAGCAAGAATCTCGCCATCGCCGCTGTGCTGACCTTCATCGTCGGCTTCGGCCTCTACGGCTCGCTGTTTGTCTTTCCGGTGTTTGTGCAGCGGCTGCTCGGCTTCACGGCGATGTTGACCGGTCTGGTGCTCTTCCCCAGCGCCATGCTCACCGGCGTCATCTCGATGCCGCTCGGCATCGCGTTGCAGAAGGGTGCGTCGCCGAAGCTGCTCATGACAATCGGCATGGTCACCTTTGTCTGGTTCTGCTGGGAGCTGGGCAACCAGACGCTCATGTCCGGCGCGGAAAACTTCTTTCTGGTGCTGTTGATCCGGGGAATCTCGCTCGGCTTCATCTTCATTCCGGTCACGCTGCTCGCCGTCACGGGGCTGCACGGCAAAGACATCGGACAGGCGACCGGGCTGAACAACATGGTGCGTCAGCTCGGCGGTTCGTTCGGCATAGCCATCACCAACACCTACGTCGCACAGCGCGTCGCTGCCCACCGCGTCGATCTGGTCGGCAACCTCTCGCCTTACGATACCGCCGTCGCCGAGCGCCTGCAAGCGATCAAGCAGGGGCTGGGGCAGTACATGAGTTCACCCGTCGAAGCCGGGCAGGCTGCACTCGCCGCGCTCGAAGGTATCGTCGTCCGCCAGAGCTACCACCTGGCCTACATGGACGCCTTCAGGATGATCGCCGTGCTGTTCGCGATCTGCTTGCCGCTGCTGCTCTTTATTCGCGTGGAGAAGAAGAAAAAGGGCGACATGCCGTCGGGACATTAGTTCATTTCTCTTCGTAGGGGCAGACCTTGCGCCTGCCCTTGGTGCACTTGTGAAGGCATCGTGCCCTGAGCCGAATGGACGAAGTGGACAGCGGACGAAATGCCCTGCTAAAGAGCGTTCATTTTTGCTGATCCGGCTCGAAGTCCAGCGAGATCGAGTTCATACAGAAGCGCTTGCCGGTGGGCGGAGGGCCGTCGTCGAAGACATGGCCGAGGTGGGCATCGCAGCGTCCGCAGAGCACTTCGGTGCGCATCATGCCGAATGAGTTATCTTCGCGGTAGGTGACGCTTCCGAGGCGCACCGTTTCGAAAAAACTGGGCCAGCCACAGGTGCTGGCGAACTTGGCGTCGGAACGGAACAGGGCATTGCCACAAGCTGCGCAATAGTAGGTACCAAGGCCGTCGTAATCCCAGTATTTTCCGGTGAAGGCTCGCTCGGTGTCGCCCTTGCGCGCCACGGCGTAGAGTTCGGGCGAAAGCACCTTTTTCCAGACCTCGTCCGGCAGATCGAGCTTAGTGGTGTCGGTGCAGGAGTAGTAGGGATTCTGCGGCTGAGTGCTGCTCATGGCGGCTTCGGGTTGGGTTGCGTTCGATCCTTGCGGACCAGCTTGACAAGCTGCGAGCGCGAACAGGATCAGCGGAACAAGTGGAATGATTCGTTTCATGGCGGTTCCTTTCCCACCCTAACAGACGCGCCCGCCCTTACGTTCCGATTGAGGCTTTGTACTGCTCCCAATCCCTTGAAATCTCCTTGCGCTTCATGGAGAGCACAACGGCGGCCAGCATCGAGATGAGTGCGCCGCCTCGTAGCGCAAGCGCGGTGCCGAGGTGCTCGGAGACGAAGCCCATCATGAGGTTGCCGAAGGGCATCAGGCCGAGCAGTACCATCAGGTAAATGCTCATCACGCGCCCGCGGAACCGGTCTTCGACGAGGCGCTGCACGGTGCCGGTCATCGTCGAAAAGGCGGTCAGCATTCCGATGCCAGAGATAAAGAGAAACCCGAGCGCCACCGGCAGGAGGCTGCTGAAGGTGAAAGCGATCAGCCCTGAGGCGAAGGTGAAAATGCCGCCGATCACCAGCTTGCCGCTGTCCACACGGCCGCTCGATGCCGACACCAGTACCGTGCCGCAGAGCGAGCCGAAGCCGAAGGCCGAGTAGAGGTAGCCCATGCCGTCCGCGCCGATGCCGAAGGTGCGCTTGGCCACCACCGGCAGCATCGACATGAACGACCAGCCAAAGATCGACACCACCGCTACGAAGATCACGATCGCACGGATCAGCGGGTGCCGCCAGGTGTAGACGATGCCGTCGCGGATCGATCGGATGGGATGCTCTTTTGTTTGCGCTTTCGGCCTGTCGTCGCGGAGCTTGATGGCCAGCAACGCAGCGATGACAGCGATGAAGCTCACGCCGTTGGCCAGGTACGCGCCGCCGGTGCCGATCCAGGTAATCATCAGGCCAGCCAACACCGGGCCGATGACGCGCGAGGCGTTGAAGATCGAGGAGTTCAGCGCCACCGCCGAAGCGAGGTGCTTGCGTTCGACGATCTCGCTGATGAAGGCCTGAATCGCCGGGGTCGCCACTGCGGTGCCGCAACCAATCAGGAACGCGAGGAAGAGGATGACCGGAATGGTAGCCAATCCGGCAAGGATGATCGCGCCGAACGCAAACGCGAGCAGCATCAGAAACACCTGCGACCAGAGCAGCACCGCCTTGCGGGGATAGCGATCCACAAGCATCCCGCCAAACAGCGACAGCAGCAGATTGGGCAGCGAAGAGGCTGCCGCCGCCACGCCCACCCAGAACGCCGAACCGGTGATTTCGAACACCAGCCACCCCTGCGCCACGATCTCGATCCAGGTGCCGATCATCGACACGATCTGCCCGACGAAATAGAGTCGGAAGTCGCGCCCTGCGAACGGCGGAAACGCCTCAAGCAACCGCGCCTTCAGCCCGCTGGACTGGCCGGTAACGCTATGCTCGGAGGAAGCCTCTTCAGCAGCTGTGCTCATGGAGTGTGGTGTGTTCGTGCCTCAGGTTTCATTTGAGGCCAAAGGTAGGAAAAAGAACGGTTAGTTCAATCGGATTGAGGCTGACGGCAACTCCTCGGCCCAAAGTTCAGCTTTGGGAATAGAGACAAGATCATTGGGGCTAGATAAAAAAACAGAAGGCAATCTCATCCAGCGTCAAGCCGACAGCGCGACTCTTCACCACGCAAAAGAGGACGTGGCGGAGCAGTGGCGGGATGTGCGGTCAGGCGAGCTTAATCGCTCTCTGCGCGACCGTTGCTCGATCCGCGCTCGGGCAAGTCGGAGGAGTCGTGGCGGTCGCAGCTGTTCCCGCTCTCGTCGGAGCAGGCGTGCTTTCCGGAGGTATCCGTGCGGGCGCATTCGGCTCCGGCGTCCGATTCGTTGCGTGACGCTCTGGTGCGGCATCGGTAGAAGAATGGCGAAGTGTTATCAGGTTCCATGATTCAGTCGTTTGGTTCAATCATCTTTTCGTCATCTCGCCATGATGCCGCTCGCGGCGATAACAAGGACGAGGAACTGCCCGAGGGCAATGGTAAAAAACAGCGGCCTCTTTTCCCTGAGATAGACGACTACGGCCACCGCAAGGCAGAACAGCGTAGCGAGCGCGAGTAAAATCACCGACATGTAGCTGATGACGTCACCATGCAGCACGCCCCCCGGTGCGCTCACGAAACTCCAGCCACTAGGGTGATGCAGCGTGGCCTGCATGTCAGCCGCACTCAGGTGCCAGTTTCCAGCAATCGCGTCAATGGGAATCGAGAGCGGCAGCAGCCCCGTCAGGTAGAGCACGTAGCCGACAACCATCGCGACGATGACCGCGTGCGAGACAAAATCAAGGGTTTTGGCATAAAGGATATGCACGCGATCCGCATAGCCACCCTCTTGCTTAGCTCCCGGCTTGAGGTTTTGCGATGAAGCCTCTGTTGCGCTTTTCATATCCCGAATCCTTTGAGCAGTGAGCGAATGCCGGACAGCGCGAGAATGGCGATAACCGTCATCCGGATGGTTTTCGTGTTAACCTTCGGCAGCAGTTTCGCGCCAATCTTCGAGCCGATCATCATGCCGGCGATCGACGGCACGGTAATCAATGGCAGCACCGCACCGTTGAAAATGTAAACCCATGCGGCCGCAGAGCCATTGATGGAGAGCACCAGGCCGCTGGTCGCGACGGAAACCTTGAGAGGCACCCCCATGAGCAGGTTATAAACCGGCACATTGGCAAACCCGGCCCCGAGACCGAACATGCCGCCGATAAAACCGATCACCAAAAAGAGCAGCATGGACACCGGGGCGCGATGCGCCTGCCATGAGACGTCGTGCTTGGAAAACTCTTCGTAATAGACGCCCGAAAGTTGCAGCGCGCGGGAAAGCGAATCCTGCTTGCGAACCGCAGGATAGCCCGACCTCCCGGAGGTGATCATGATAACCGTCACACCGAGCACAACGATACCGAGCATCAACTGGATCTGCTGAGCCGGCAGCAGCAGGCCGACAATCGCCCCCGCTATTGAACTGACCGAACCGATCAGCGCCATCGGGAGGCCGAGTTTGAGGTCGGCTAGCCCCTTGCGTAACAGCGGTGGGCCAGCGGCCAGCGAGCCGGCTAGCGCAACAAGCAGCCCTGCGCCGCGCACATAGTCGAGGTGAAACGGGAAAAAGCTGCTCACGATAGGCACGAACAGCACGCCTCCTCCAACGCCACCCAACACAGCGACAATGCCAAGAATGAACGAAAACACAAACAACCCTACGACCCATATCCACCAGGGAGCACCCGCAGAAGCAGGAGCTGCAGCACAAAGCGCATCAACCGGCGTCAGCAAAAGCGCAACCATGCCAAACACAATCAATGCTGGAAGCATCCGGTGAACAATGGAAATGCCATGCTTCATACCACAAAATCCCGTAGTCGAAGAGTTAAGGCTTGGGTATCCCACAATACCGCGAAAAGCACACTATATAACGATCCAGTTAATCGGTTATATTATAAGGCGCGATCATTAAACTCCCAAATAAAATCGAACGTTCCGACAAAGTCCAGAAAAGGCGAGCAGCCTTTGGCACCTAAAGCCACGTTCACTTGACTTGCTCTCAAAGAGCCCTCTTTAAACCACTTTTCCACAAAAAAAGCGTCAGAAGGAATTATTTTCGTACCGAGAACCCTATTTTCAGGAATGGTTGCTTTCAAATAACCGGAAAGTCAATCGTTAGCATCACCTAACCTCCTAATCACTTAGCATTATGAGCGCACACATTTATAAGAAACTTGAGATTGTCGGCTCCTCGACCAGCAGCATCGAAGAGGCTGTGAACAACGCCGTGGCCAAAGCCGCTGAATCCATCCGCAACATCCGCTGGGTCGAAGTCGCTGAAACCCGTTGCCATGTCGAAAACCAGAAGATCGCCTACTGGCAGGTCACCTGCAAGATCGGTTTCACCCTCGACGACAACTGATCTGTCGCACGCGAAAACGCACATCGCTAGCAGAAGAGGCTGCTCCGGCTACCATGTCAGAGCAGCCTTTTGCGTTTATCCTCAAACAGCCCAATCCACGCTGCCCGTGACCGATTACAACTCGTGCACCAGATTCAGCGCCCAGTTGGTCTGGCTATGCGAAATCACAGTCTGATCGCCGTTGGTTGCATCGACCTTTGGTGCCCAGCTGAACGCCGCGCCAATCCGGGTAGCGTCGTTCACGCGATAGCCGAACCCGAAGGTATAGTGGTTGGTGGTAATGGCTGGAAAGAGCGGGTTGAGGTATTCATCCGGAACCGGGTTGTTGGCAAAGCTGGCGCCTGCGCGCAAGGCAAGCTTTTCGGTTGCCTTGTACTGCACGCCGACAGACCAGACCGTCTGGTCGCTCCAGTCCTGATCCAGGCTGACATCGAGCGTCTGACCACCGAAATTCGGATCGGAGGCATCCGCAGTAAAGGTGGCCGAGAAGGTATCCATCACCGCAGACCAGTCAATGAACTTGACATCTCCAACAATCAGCCAGCGGTCGTTCGGCTGGAACGCCAACCCAGCGCCAATCGTGGCTGGCCACTCGAAATTGCGAATCTTGATCTTACCGTTCACGGAAACCGCCCCGCCGGCAAATGCCGGTCCCTCCCCGTCAAACGAGAGCTTCGCCTGATTGGTTTCGAGGTCGGAAATGCGCGTCTGCGTGTGATAGCTTGCACCGACGGTCAGCTGTTTGCTGAACTTGTGCGTGACACCAAATTTAAAGCCCGTACCGAATCCCCTGGCCTTGCCGGTGAAAGGATTGTCGTTGGAGAAATCAAACCGGGTATAATTGATGTCGGAGACCATGGCGGGCATCATAGACTGCAACGTCCCGGCCATTGTGCCGCCAACCGAGCCGCCGACCCCGCCCATCATTTGCGCAAAATGCGCGCCGTCCATGTCCATCTGCAAGTCCATGTTGGCGATCACTACGTCGAACGACGCGCCGATGGTCGTGTCATCGGTCAGATGGTAGGCCACCGGAAACATGATGCGCCCGACGCCGACCTCGCTCCGGATATCCTTACCGCTCATCGCAACACCGGGAGTGCCCATCATCGAGGTGCCGAAAGCAAACACCGGCGAATCGTCCCCGTAGTCGGTCCCCATGCCGCCCTGCGCAAGCATCGCTGCGCCCCAGCTGATGCGCCCATCACGGCGCATGTACGAAAGAGAGGGCATGAAAAACGAGGTGGCGTCCGACTTGTCGGAAATACCACCGTTTTCGATTTCGATGTGCGGATGCAAACCGCGCAGCCCCAGGCTGATCCTTGAGGAGCCCTCTTGCATAAAGCCGAGGGTGGCGGGGTTGTTCATAACGGCGGAGTTGCCGGTATCGTAGGCCATGCCGGCGCCCCCCATCGCCATTGATTTGGAGCCGTAGCCTTCGAGGTTCATGCCGTTGGTGGCAAATGCGGGAGTGGCTCCGGCAAGCACGAGCAGTGCCGCAACCGAACATGCGGTTTGACGAATCATGATGTTATAAAACTTGAGGTTAGCTTGATGTGTACGGCGCACCGCATCCTTGATGCAACAGCGTCTTGCAGGGGCAGACGACCGTTGCCTGATCATGAATGGAAACGGAAAGAGCCGGTACCGATTTAATCCGGAAGGTTCCAATCCCGCCGGAAAAATTATGGACTCAATTCGGCGAGCACCGACAAGGCAAGCCCACTGAATGAGGTACAACATCTATTCCGGCATCAGTACCGGCTCAAATCAGAGAAGGGGAAAAGGGGGAGCGAAATAGTCAATCCTGTCCTGTTAACACAAAGGCCCGTCATCAACATCGAATGATCGCCAGCCAACAGCCGTAAGATTATAGATGCAGTTATATAATTGATAAAATATATAGTAATATCAACAATTGTCAAAAATAAAACCGTAAAAAAAAGCTGCCCTGAAAATGACGTCAGGGCAGCTTTTCTGGTTCTCAGGAAAACGCTGGATCGCTTAATGATAGATGGCGTAGCGCTCAGGAGCCATCTCCCAGTGCTCGGGAGACATCCAGAGCGTTGAGAGCATCAGCTCGCGAATGTGCGTAAACTCTTTCGGCAGTTTATCATAAAGCTTTTCGAGCAGTGCCTCGTGCGAAAAGAGCTCCTGCTTCCAGGCTTCGCGATCAACCGACATGAGCTTGGAGAAATCGTCTCTGGTGAACTCTTCGAGTCCGCGCCAGTCAATCGATTCATAACGAGGCATCCAGCCGAGCGGGCTTTCGACACCTCCGGCGCGGCCATGCACCCTGCCGATAATCCACTTGAGCACGCGCATGTTCTCGCCAAAACCTGGCCAGAGGAACTTGCCGTTCTCATCCTTGCGGAACCAGTTGACGCCAAAAATTCTCGGCGGATCGGTGAGCGTGCGGCCTACATGCAACCAGTGGTTAAAGTAGTCGCCCATGTGGTAACCGCAGAAGGGCAGCATAGCAAAGGGGTCTCGACGCACATCGCCGACCTTGCCCGCCGCGGCGGCAGTCTTTTCCGAGCCCATCGTGGCGGCAAGATAGACGCCGTAGTACCAGTTTGCAGACTGATAAACCAGCGGAATAGTGTCGCCGCGGCGGCCGCCGAAGATAAAGGCTGAAATCGGCACGCCTTTGGGGTTTTCCCAATCGGGATCGATGGCGGGGCATTGGCTAGCCGGAGCGGTGAAGCGGGCGTTGGGGTGAGCCGCAGGGCGGTCGCAGCCGGGGACCCAGGGCTTGCCCTGCCAGTCGGTGAGGTACTCGGGCGGCGTGTCGGTCATGCCTTCCCACCAGACGTCACCATCGGGCGTCATTGCCACGTTGGTAAAGATGCAGTTGGCGTGGAGGGAGGCCATCGCGTTCGGATTGCTCTTCTCCGATGTGCCCGGCGCAACACCGAAGAAGCCGTACTCGGGATTGATGGCATGCAACTTGCCATCCTCGCCCTGTTTGATCCAGGCGATGTCGTCACCGATGGTCGTGATCTTCCACCCCTCCATCTTGTCGGGCGGAATCATCATGGCGAAGT